>Ga0302326_10003229_pt1 | contig 38574 bp, 27 predicted proteins | sample Palsa_T0_3_FD_202264 | JGI IMG/M metagenome (GOLD analysis project Ga0302326, IMG submission 202264) | Peat permafrost microbial communities from Stordalen Mire near Abisko, Sweden - Palsa_T0_3 | ecosystem: Environmental > Terrestrial > Soil > Palsa > Peat permafrost | place: Sweden: Abisko... | reverse complement strand
TGGATCGCCCAGGAGCGAACGTACGGATCGGTGCTGGTGAGGAGCTTGAGGGTGTCGGGTTCGGTCAGGCTGCCAATGACGTGCAGTCCCCAAAGCGCGCGAAGACGTCCTTCGGTGGCGTTGACGCCGTAGTCACCGGCCTTGATGAACATGGGGATGGAGTGGCCATCCAGGAAGAGCAGGTCGCGCAAGCGCTGCCGGGAGTGGGCGTCGATTTTCCCGGCGGCGGCCCGCTCTTCCAGAATCCGCCGGGCGTGGCGGCCGAGCCATTCGTGTTGGTTGAGCAGCAGCTCCACGAGTTCGTCGTCGGTCTTCTTTTGCAGGTCCACCTGCGTGGTTCTGGTGTCGCCGAAGGTGAACTTGAAGATGCGCCCGTTGGTGCGGTCATGGACGGCGGGGTCGTTGTTGTGGCACTGGTTTTTGTCGTACCAGTCGATCATGTAGACGGAGCCGTCCTGATCGTACTGGAGGTTCACGATCTGCGACCAGGAGTCGTTGAAGAGGATGAAGTCGGGCGCGTGATGGCCGATGTAACCGCTGCCGCTGATCTCGAGAGTGTCCTCGTTGATGCGCGCGCCGTGGATGTTGTTCATGAAGGTCTGGCCGCGATATTGCGCCGGCCAGCTTCCGCCAAGATAAACCATGAGGCCGGCATGGGCGTGGCCACCGCCGGCGCTGTCGCTGCGGCCATTACCGGCGTGGGGCGTCTTGGTCGCGTAGTGGAGGTGATCGGCGATGGTCTTGATGTCGTCGTAGAGATTCGGATTGAAGTGCTGGCCGGCCTGGCGTTGGAAATGGCCGCCCTGGATCATGTGCCAGAGGTGCGGAATGACGCAGGCCTCGGTGATGCAGTGGCCGTACTGATTGAAGTCGACGCCCCAGGGATTGCTGGTGCCTTCGGCAAAGACCTCGAAACGGTGTTTCACCGGGTGATAACGCCAGACGCCGGCGTTGAGACGCGTGCGGGCCTCCTCGGGTGTGCCCGGCGGCCCGATCACGCTCTGGGTAAAGACGCCGTGACATCCGTAGAGCCAGCCGTCCGGGCCCCAGGTGAAGGTATTGAGGGTCTCGTGGGTGTCGCCGTAGCCCCAACCGTCGAGAATGATTTGCGGCGGTCCGGCCGGCTTGGGCGTGTCGCCATCCTGCATGGGGATGTACATGAAGTAGGGCGCGGCGCCGACCCAGACGCCGCCAAAGCCTACTTCGAGGCCGCTGACCAGATTCAGGCCCTCGGCGAAGACGGTGCGTTTGTCGAAAGTGCCATTCCCCTTGGTGTCCTCGAAAACCAGGATGCGGTCCTGCCCGCCGAAGATGTCTTTCAATTGCGCCGGGGTCGGCTTGGTGCGGTCGTCGCCGGGCGCATGGTCATCCTTCGCCGGGGCGCCGACGCGGCGCGGGTAGGTGTAGCCTTCGGCCACCCAGATGCGGCCGCGGTCGTCGATGGCGAAGGCGATTGGCTGCTTGATGTCCGGTTCACCGGCAAAAAGCGTGGCTTTGAAGCCGGGCGGGAGCGTCATCTCCTTTGGGGCCTGTTCGGGCGAAAGCCCGGCGAACTTGTAAACGTCGAGCGGAGGCGGGGGCGCGGTGGTGGCCGCGTTCATGAGCTTCTCGTAGTTCGTGAAATCCGGCTGGGCCGCGTAGAAGCGGAAGTCATCGAAATTGACGTGGCCCCAACCGCTGCTCTCCTCGTCGACGACACGGATGAAGATCTCCTTGTCTTTCAGCGGCCGAAGATCAACCGCCACCGGAAACATCGTTTCGGAATCGCGTCCGCGCGCGGCGAAGAAGACTTCCTTGGTGTCGGCGCGGACCAGTTCCACGCGCGTGCCCGGGAGGCTGCCGCCGCCGATGCGGAAGCCGCCCCACGGTTGGGTGACCTTGAAGGGCACGGAAGTGAGCGTGCCGTGGGGTTTGTCCTCGAGCTTTTCATAGCCGCCGATCCAGTACTCGCCCTGGTGATTGGAAAACTTGCCGGCGCCGAATTTGCGCTTCTGGTCGATCTCGCCCTTGATGGGCTGGCCTTGGAAGGCTTCACCTGCAGCAACCCAGTCGCGGAGGGTGCCGTCTTCGAAGTCGAGGTTGAGCGGTTTGCCGTCTTTGCCCAAGGGGAGGACGCCTTGCGGGGCATTGGCGTTCGCGCTCGCGTCGGGCGGCGGGCTTGGCGGCGGTGGCGGCGTGGTCGTCGGCTCGGGAATGGGCGACGGCGCGGGGGTGACGATTTCGACGTAGGAGGGGTTCGGCTTCGGCTGCGCCTTTTCATATTCCTCGGCGCTGACCGATTTCGCTTCCTGGAGGTGCACGAAGGCGCCTTTTTTGTTGCCGACAATGATGTCCGGGAGGCCATCGCCGTTGACGTCACCGACGACGACCTGGGTGCCGACGCCGGAGTTGTCGTCGACGAGGTGCGGGACGAAGTCGACGTCCTTGCCGTGACGGACGAGCTGGAACCAATAGAGCACCGCCGGGGCCTCGGGCTCGGGATCGCCGTGGGTCCCATGGGCCCAGAAACGTTTGCCGACGACGATGTCCTTGAGGCCGTCGCCATCGATATCCGCCAGGGCGAGCGCGTGGAGTTGCGAGAAATGGACGCCGTAGCGGTTCTCCTCGGGTTTTTCGCCTATGATGAGATGCTTGCGGAAAGTGATCTCGCCATTGATGCGCACCTGCTCCCACCACGCCAGGCCGTAGCCGTGCGCGGCGGTGCTGCCGACGATGTCGGTAAGTCCGTCACCATTGACGTCGTAGGCGTAGAACTGCGCGCCGGGGCCGAAATTAAAGGGATGATGCTTCCAGACCGGGTCGCCGGCGAGCGAAGCTGGCTGCTCCCACCAGCCGGTGGCCTCGATGATATCCATCCTGCCATCGCCGCTCACGTCGCCGACGCCGAGCCCGTGGGTGAACTTCGCCCAATTGCCTTTCCAGGAGATCGGATGGAAGGTCCAGGGTTTCGTGGGGTCGCTCCAGTCGGCTTTGGCATAGCCGAAGTAGCCGCCGTTGTTGCAGATGATCTCGGGTTTACCGTCGCCGTCGATGTCGGCAAAGGTGGGCGATTCATTGTCGACCTGGTCGAAGATGACGTGCCGCTTCCAGGGGCCTTCCTTGCCTTGGGGATTCTCGAACCACGAAGCGTCTTTGCCGGGAAAACCGAAGATGAGAATGTCGGGCCAGCCATCGCCATTGAAGTCGTAAACGAAGGCGAAGAAATTGTCGGAATAGGTGTTTTTGGTGCCGAGTGCGCCTTCGAATCCGGGGATGGTTTCTTCCTTCCCGTCGGGCCCAAGGCGCTTGAAGGTCTGCGTGGCGGGATAGTATTCGTGCCGGACTTTGAAGTCCGGGCCTTCGTACCAGTAGGGGCCGGCGACGATGTCCATTTTGCCGTCGCGGTTGAAGTCGCCGAAGCTGGCGCCTTCACTCCAGAAGTGTTCTTCGAGTTGCTGCTTGTGGAAGGTGTGCAGGACGGGGTCGGCGGCCTCTACTCCACTGCGGAGGAACATGGTTACAAAAAAGCTGAACGTCCAGCAAGCGACGGCGGCGGCCGGGCGGCCGAACGTCCAACACCCAAGTCCGGGCCGGACGGGCGGTTCCAACATCCAACGTCCAATGGCTCCCGCGACGGACGTGAACTCTGAGATCCGAAACTGGATGGAGACAGCGCGGCGGTCGCTGATTTTTTGGGACAATGACCCGAGGCGAAGGAGTGCTTTCATGGTGGGTGCGGGGGGTAAAGCGCGGGGAGGGCTCCGCACCATGATGAAACCCCCATGACGGCTGGGCCGCTAGCTTCTTTCCGACAAAAAGCGGTGCAAAGGCGACATGGGGCAAAATTCGAGGAAGGCAATCAGACAGTCGGACAATCAGACGATAGCGTGATCGGTGACGATGGGACAATTTCAAGTCCGCTTCACGCGGGGGACGCCGGCGGCGGGGAAGGCTGGGGCGAGGTTGGCGTAGGTGGTTCGGGCGGCGGCGAGGTAGTCGAAGCCGGGCTTGGTGAAGATCATGGCGGAGACTTCGCAGTTGTAGTCGCCACGATAGCCGCCCTCGTGGAATTGACGGATGAGGGCGGCGTAGTCGATCTGTTTCGTTTCGCCGGGGAGCTTGAAAACGGCGCGATCGTTTTCCATGGCCACGTCCTTGATTTCGACAAGCCCGGTCCAGGGCAAGGCGACCTGGATCGTGTCCACCATCGGCATGTCGCGCAAGGCGAAGTGGGAATAGTCGTAGCACATCCGGAGACGCTGCGGGGCGCCGAGTTGCTTGAAGAGTTCAACCGCCTCTTCCGGGCGATCCATGGAGGTGCCCCGATGCGGTTTGACGACGATGGTGATATCACTGCTCTCCGCCACTTTCACCCAATCGGCGACGCGACGGACGAAGAGCGGCTTCATCTTTTCCCATGGGTCGCGCCCGGCGAGGCCGGCATTGACGAGGGGCGGTTGCGCGGGGTCGAGGTCGTGGGCCAATTGCGCCAGGACTTTCAAGCGCTCCAGCCCGGCGGCATGCTGCTGATCGTCGAAGGAGGGACTCGGCAGGCCCATAATGGCGGTGAGGCGCAAGCCGCAATCGGTGGCGATCTTGCGAAGGTCAGCGCGCCGGGCCGGCGGCAGGTTTTCAGGCTCGGCGTCGCAATGGACGTTGCAGTCGAGCGCGACGGAATCGAAGCCGATTTTCGCCAACTCGCGAAGGCCGTCCTCGGTGGACATCGTTTTCATTCCGTAGGTGTCGAAGCCGAGCGTCGCGCCGGGAGGCGGGGGTTCGGAAGTGGGTGTGGCGCCGGAAGGACGCGATGTGCCTGAGGCGACAATAGCGACGAGTGTCGAGGTAAGGAAATGGCGGCGGGTGAACCGGTTGGGGGGTGTGGCTTCGGAGCGGGTTTTCATGGACGCGGGGGACGGAACGGTGGGGAGGCTGCCACCCCTGTCGGGATGATGCGCTTGGACGCACGATAACCGGTGGTATCGCTGCGCTCAACCACGGGCTATCGCTCTTGGATGCCTCCGGCATAGGGATCCAGAAGCGACTGCCGGTGCGGCGAACTTGGGCGCTGTCGCGCGTTGTTTTGGCCATCGCGCTCGGAGCGCGCGATCCACCGATGGGCGTGGTTGTCGCCGCGATTGGCGGGCGATTTCGTTCCGATAAGATTTCATTTTCCTGGAACGCAAAATCGGCGATTCTTCGGCCGCCATGACCCCCACCCCCTCCCCTGCCCCATCCACCATTACCCGCCGTCACGCCCTCAAGCAGACATTGTTCTTTAGCGCCGCGCTGGCGCTTGGGTCGAGGGCGCGACTGGCTTGCGCGGAAGATGTTGGGCCCGGTGATCGCCATTTTCTGATGATCGGGGATTGGGGTTGGTCGGGCGATACGAAGCCGCAGCGAGCGGTGGCCGAGGCCATGAAAGCGTATGTCCAGGCGCTGGGGCTCAACACCGACGGCATGTTCCTGCTGGGCGACAATTTTTACGGCGACTTTCCCGGCGGGCTCGATTGCCCGCGGTGGAAGAAGGATTTCGAGGAAGTGTATCCGGCCGATGTCTTTCCGGGGCCTTGTTGGGCGATGCTCGGCAATCATGACTACGACAATGAGCCGGTCACAAAATTGCAGGCGGAACTGGCCTATCAAAAGGCGCGACCCGGCACGCGGTGGACGATGCCGGCGAAGTGGTACCGCTTTTCGTGGCCGGCGGAGAAACCGCTCATCGACTGCGTGGTGCTGGACAGCAATTACAAGAACTCCGTGGTGTCGCTGACCGCGGCGGAACGCGCGCACCAAATGGCGTGGCTCAAGGCTGAACTGGCCAAGCCGCGCAATGCGCCGTGGCTGGTGGCGCTGGGCCATCATCCGCTCTACAGCAACGGGCACCATGGCGATACCAAAGCTTTGATCGATGACTGGGGTCCACTCTTCCAGGCGCACGGCGTCGACTTCTATTTCTGCGGGCACGACCACGACATGCAGCATCTCGAGTTCGATGGGCTGCATACTTCGTTCGTGCTCTCCGGGGGCGGGGGCGCGTTTCTGCATGAGATCAAAAACACGTCGCGTGGACCTTACGCCCAGGAGATCTATGGCTTCACGCATCTACAGGTCAATCGCGACAAATTCGTGGTTCGCCACCTCGACCCAGACCGCAAACAGGTTCACGGCTTCAGCAGGACGCTGGCCGGGAAGATTGAGGTGCTGGCGTGAAGGTCGCGGCGCTCCGCAGGCCGAGCAAGAGACTCAGACAATCAGATGGGGAGACAATGGGACAATGGGACAATGGGACCGCGGCAGCATGCGCAGAATTTACCGGAGAAGATCACGGACGAGGCCGGCTTTATTCGTGTGCTCCGCGTAATTCGCGGGCCAAAGTTTTGAATTCGGCGATCTGTTGGTAAATGCCCCATTCTTTCGAGCCATTCGCCATGAGCATGTTTACCCGACGGCGATTTGTGGGGGCGGTGGCGATGACAGGGCTTGGGGTGGTGCGGGGGCGCGGGGACGAAGCGAACGGGAAGGCGGCGAAGATTCGCATCGGGCAGATTGGGACGGCGCACGCGCATGCCGCGGGGAAGATGGAAACGCTGCGGAAGTCTGGTGATTTCGAGGTCGTCGGTGTCGTCGAACCCGATCCGGAGCGGCGGGCGGCGGCGGAGAAGTCGACGACGTACGCCGGCGCGAAATGGATGACGGAGGAGGAGTTGCTGAACGCGCCCGGGTTGCAAGCGGTCGCCGTGGAGACGGCGGTGAAAGATCTTGTCCCGACCGGCACGCGTTGCGTTGCGGCTGGAAAACACATTCATCTCGACAAGCCCGGCGGCGAATCGCTCCCAGCCTTCAAGGCGCTGCTTGATGACGCGACGCGCCGCAAGCTGACCGTGCAGATGGGCTACATGTTTCGCTACAACCCGGCTTTCCAACTCTGCTTTCGGCTGCTGGGCGAAGGCGCGCTGGGCGAAGTCTTCTCGATCGACACGACCATGAGCAAGCTGCTCGGTGCCGGTGAACGCAAGGGGTTGCTCCCCTACCCCGGCGGCAGCATGTTCGAACTCGGCTGCCACGTGATCGATGCCGTGGTCACGATCCTTGGCCGGCCCGGCAAAGTCACCCCGCACCGGCGCAGTGTTTCCGCGCTCGCCGACGGCTGGAGCGACAACGATCTCGCGGTCTTCGATTACGCGCGGGCCACGGCCACGGTGCGCAGCACCATGGTGGAAGTCGAAGGCGGCGCCCGGCGCAATTTCATCGTCTGCGGCACCAAGGGTACCCTCGCTATTCAGCCGCTCGAACCTGCCGCGGCGCGCCTCGCCCTGGATGCCGCGCACGGTGAATTCAAGAAGGGATATCAGGATGTGGCATTTCCGAAAGCCGGCGGCCGCTATGATCGCGATTTCGCCGATCTGGCCGCCGTAATCCGGGGCGAAAAAGCCTTCGAGTTTGCGCCCGGGCACGATCTCGCTGTCGAGGAGGCGCTCTTGCTGGCTTGCGGGCTGCCGATCGGTTGATCTGCATATTTCACCCGGCGAATCTGGCATTCCGGCGCAATCCAAAACGCGCTCGCGGCTCGGGTAAAAGCCAAATGCCAGACGGTGTCGAATCTCTTTGCGTCCCTCCGCGATGTGAGGAAGTGCTTGCCAAAACCGCGGGGGATGAAGTCCATTATCTCCGAAGCTGGCGGTCCCCCGAACATGAATGGAAAATCTCTTTCAACCCCTTGGAAGGGCTCGACGGTATCCTCGGCGGGCGACGAGTCGCCAAAAAAAGACGAGCGGCGCGATCCCGCTGCGGAAGCAAATGATCCGTCGACGCGGGCCGATGGATTGCCCGCGGATCGAATCCTGGGGACGCCATGGTCCTCCGCATTCGTCACGGATCGAGTGAGCATGGTTTGCAGCCTGGTCGCGGCGGTGCTCGGGGGCGTGAGCATCGTCGGATGGCTGACCGGGATGGAGGCTCTGGCCAGCGTGCGGGCGCATTACATTCCCATGGCCCCAACCACGGCGCTGGCTTTCGCGGTGCTCGGGTTTGCGACCATCGCTCATTTTCGGACCGGGTGGCTCCGCACCGCGTCCATCCTCGGGATCATAGTCGTGGCGGCCATCGCCGTGGCGAAACTGATCGAGTTCGTTTCGGGCTACAGTCTTGGCATCGACGAATTGTTCGTCGCGGATCCTGGAACCCTTGGCCTGGTCCGCAAGGGCCGCATGGCTCCGCTGACCGCGCTGAATTTTCTGCTGGCCACCATGACTTTGTGCTGTGTCGTGCGCGCCCCGTGGCGACGGTTCGCCGGGTTCCTGGCAACCTCGGTCACCGTCATCAGCGTCGTTGTCCTGATGGGGTATTTGCACGGCACGCCATTCCTCTACGGGGGCAATGTGATTCCCGTGGCTTTATCGACCGCGGTGGCCTTCTTTTTCCTCGGGTGCGCCCTGGTGGCCGCATCGGGGAAGGAGTGCTGGCCGTTGCGGACCTTGAGCGGGCCATCCGCCGGGTCGCTGCTCCTGCGCTGGTTTCTCCCGGTAGTGATCGCCGGCACCATCCTCAACGACTATTTGCAAACGCGCTTTTTGGGAGGTTCGCGCTACAATCCCGCATTGGTTTCGGCGGTGGGGACACTGGCCTTTGCGCTGCTCATCAGCGCCGTCATTTCCCAGGTCGCCCGCATTGTCGGCGGGCGGATCGACCGCGCGGAGTCGGACCGAAATGCGGCGCAGGAAGATTTGCGGACGCTCAACGCCGATCTCGAGGAACGGATCGTCGCACGCACCCGCGAAGTGCGGGCCAAAAACGACGAATTGCAGGGGGTGCTGGCCGATCTCACGCACTCCCATGAAGAATTGAAACGGGCGCAGTTCGAATTGATTCAGGCGGAGAAATTACAGACGGTGGGCAGCCTCGCGGCCGGCGTCGCGCACGAAGTCAAGAATCCGCTGGCCATCATCCAGATGGGTCTGGAATGCCTCCGAAGCCAGCCGGATCTCGACGCCGAGTCGCTGGAACTCGTGCAGCGGGAGATGCGCGAGGCCGTGAGCCGCGCCAATACGGTGATCAGTGGTCTGCTCGACTATTCCCCATCCCGGGAACTGGACATCCGTCCGTGCAGTCTGCAAACGGTCGTCGAGAAGGCGTTGCGCCTGATGCGTCATGAATTCGTCAATGGCAAGATCACGGTGGTGCAAAGCTTTTCGGCGGATGTTCCGCCCTGCCCGCTGGACTCGGTGAGGATCGAGCAGGTCTTGATCGATCTCCTGACCAACGCCTGCCATGCGATGCCGCAAGGCGGCATCCTGACCGTTTCCACCGCGGTGAGGTCACTGACCATCGGCGACGTAAAGTGGGAAGCGGGCGACCGCTCCGGGAGCCGTTTCCGGCAGGATGAACTTGTCGCCGAAGTGAAGGTGCGTGATACCGGGCCGGGCATTCCGGCCGACGCGCTGGACAAAATATTCGATCCCTTTTTCACCACCAAACCCACGGGACAGGGCACCGGGCTCGGACTGACCGTGGCGCGCAAAATCGTGGACCTGCACAATGGGAGACTGGAAGTTACGAACGCGGCGGAAGGAGGAGCGGTCGCGACGGTGTTATTGCACTTGCCGGCATCCACTTCGTGAACCCGCTGACCTCATGCCCGTTGGAAGGTATCGTCGTTTCTATTTTCCTTTTTCTGGCGGTGTCGGCCTGCGAGCGGCACTCGGAAACGCCGGCCGCGGCGACGCCTTCGGTGCCTTCGACGCCTTCGGTGCATAAGCCATTTCGGATCGTCTTTAAGAGCTACGATGGCAATCCGAAGACGGACAAGATCGAAAAATTCTCTTTTCAAATCAACACGCTCGATCTCCGGCAGCCATCGGATTTTCTCAAATTGGGTGAGACGGTTCCCAACACATTGCTAAAGCTGAAGCAATTCAGCTTTAAGGAGCGTTGGAACGAGGAGATCAAGGACAAGGTGGACGTTTCGGAACTCACGCTCCAAAATAGCAAGACGGGAAAAACGACTGTTCTCGTCTTTAATCAACCAACGGACGTCTGGGCGATTTTCAGCCCGGTCCCGAATGCGGAAAAATGAGCGACAGGCATCATCCACGTCAGCGAGGGAGAGCCAAAGTATGAAACACATGAAACAGATTCCTTTCTTTCTCCTCACCGCGCTCACCCTTCTCACGGGAACTTTGGCCCAGTGCGCGGAGAAGGGCAAAACGCTCGGCGATTTGAAGAAGCTGCAAATCACCTGTTTGGTGCCGGGGTGGCTGCCGAAGGGGTACCATTTGAAATCGGTCTCGATTGATTACTCCGATACCGATGGGCTGGATGATCCGAAGGCGCGGGGCTATCCCGCCTACGGGATCGAGTACGGCAATGGAAAGAAGGGGAGTTTCACCATCGAATCGGCGCGCGTGGGCATCGGTGATCGAAACCTCGACGATGACCCCAAGGCCGAGGATAGCAAATTCGAGACCAAGGATTTCGGCACGATTTTTATCATCTATCGGCCAAAAGGCGGAACGGGCGTGAAGGAACGAATCGCCGCCAATTGGATCGAGGATGCGACCCTAAAAGCGGAGAAGGCGTCGTCGCCCCATGGCCCGGCGATGAATGGCCGCTATCACGGAGTCTCGGGCTACGGAATGACCGTGGCGGAGTTTGAAAAGATCGTGCGTTCGCTGCATCCGGTGCGGGAGAAGTAGGAGGCGGCTCCGCCGCAATTGACCCATTGCGCTTGCTCGCCCATTACCGCCGGCCTCTATTCCCCGCCGCCTCCTCGATGCGAGTCTCGCAAGGTTGTGCCGGAGGCAGATCCGTCCTTTGGCGGACCTCGGTTTCCAACATCCAAAACAAAACCATTCCTCCGCGCCCCTCTCCAATTCCTCGGCGAACTCTGCGGTGAATTTATGCTCTATGGCTTCGTGAGAACCGGCTCGCCGAGGTGCTTCTTGAAGAAGGTGGCGGCGATTTCGACGGTTTGGTCGCACCAAGGCTGGCTCATCCAGAAAGGATGCGGGGCGTCCTTGAGGGTGTACAGGCCGGTCTCGATGCCGAGGGCGCGGAGTTTTTCCTGCAATTCCGCGCGGCCGATTTTCACGGTGTCCTTTTCGCCCTCGATGAAGATGGTGGGCGGGACACCGGCACGAACGTGGGCGATGGGCGAAGCCAGCGCATAGACGTCGGGCATTTCCTGATAAGTTCCGCCGAGGAAGGCCACCGTGCCTGGGTTGCTCTTGTCCTTGTTGGCCGCGACGAGGTCCTGGGAACCGGCCATGACGATGGCCGCCTTGACCGCACTGGATTGCTCGCGATTCGGCCCGTCGCCTTCAAACTCGGGCAGGCCATTGGTCATGGCCATGAGGCCCGTGAGGTGGCCGCCGGCCGAACCACCCATGACGCCGATGCGGTCCGGATCGATCTTCAGTTCCGCCGCGTGCGCCCGCAGGTAGCGGACCGCAGCTTTGCAATCGTGAATGGCCGCCGGATATTTCGCCTCCTGCGAGAGTCGGTAAGCGACAATGCCGGTGACGAAACCGCGCGCGGCAAGGCGCTCCATCATCGGGCGGTCCTGCTCGACCTGCCGGTCCTTCCAGCCGCCACCGTGGATGTCGAGCACCGCGGGATACTTCCCGGCTTTGTCCGGGACATAGAGCGTGAGCGTGACGGTGTGCTCGGGATAGACGGCGACATCCTTGACCACGAGAGTGAAGCCAGGCGGCGTCTCGGGCATGACGCGTTTCCACGGGACTTTCGCGGGTGTGGCGGCAGGTGTGGCAGGCGCCTGGGCGCGGAGGGCGCCGTTGGCGGTCAAGAGGGCAGCGACGGCGGCAATGACCGAATGGAGGGTGGATGTTTTCATAAAACGCAGAGTATTAAGCGGGAAACCTAGTCGACCGATGAACCCGCGCGCGGGACAAAGGTTTTAGTGTCGAGCACGCCGCCCTGCAGGTTTTTCAGGTCGACGCGCAATTGTCGCGGTTCATGGCGAAAGGTGAGGAGCACATAGTTGTCCTCGCTCTTGAGCACCGCGGATTTTGGGTCGGGATAGGGGGTGCCGGTCCCGCTGACGCTGGTATTGTAATAGGTTTCCCCGTCGACCTCCGCCCGCTCGGCAAAATAGCCAAAGCCGGTGATCACCAGCGAATTCTGCGCAAGCATCCGGCCCCACTCGCCACCCTCCAATCCCCGGACCGTGGCGTTGCGTTCGTTGTTAAGGGTGATGACGAACGGTTGGTGGCTCCCCGCCATGAGCTCGCGATACCAATCAAATTGCGGGCCGCCACGTTTCGGCGAATGGCAGGTCTGCCAAGTGGTGCCCTGATCGCTCAGGTGGCTGTAATCCAAGGCCACGAAGCGGACGCCAAATGCCGGCAGATCGAAGTACCATTTCCATTGCTCACCCGGCAGCGCGAAGAATTGCCGGAAGGCCGTAGCTTCAATGTCGTAAACCGGGTCGGGCGGCGGTTTGGGGCCGCGCGGGCGCAGTTCGCGGTCGTGATTGCCGAGAAGCGGCATCCATGGCGTCGACGCAAAAAGCCTCGGATATTTGTCCACCAACTCCCCAAATGCCGTGGTGTCCGTGGGCGGTACCGGCTGGCCTTTGTGCAGCGCCGGCACGTGATCGCCAGCGCTGATTAACAGATGCGGATTCTCGCGTTCCACGGCATCCCCCCACGGCCCCCTGGCGTAGCCGGTATCGGCCACCACGGCGACCCGCAACTCATTAGTCGGATAGCCCTTGAAAATGTGAACGGTGGAAGCGCCGGCGCCGGTGCGCACACGGTAGTGGTACTCCGCATCGCTCCGCGCGAGCGGAATTTCCACATGATGCAGCGTGACGGACTCTTCACTCGCGGCGCGTTGGTCAAGGGTTTCGCTATTTCCAAACTCGACGATGGAATTGCCGGGTTCAGCAGTCTGCCAATTCAGCACGATCCTGGATGGATCGTTCGTCTGATGGGTCAGCCAAAGACGGTGAATTTCCTGCCCCGGCGCCACCATGGGAAGCAACGCCGCGACAAAAAGGCGAAGTGTCCACTTCACGTCCATTGCGCCAGGGGGTTCTGACGGGTGGCGAGTGGAAAGGTCACGCGCTGGCCGTTGAGACGGTGCGATTCGAAGATGGCCATGATCATTTCCACAACGGCAAGTCCGTCGGCGGCGCTGCACAGCGGTGGGCGCCCCTCATGAATGGCCGCGATGAGATCGTGTGCCGGCAGCAGGTGCAGACCGACCTGGTCCTTGAGATCGGCGATGGGTTCCGGCTGCCCAATGCCGGCGGAAGTAATCGGCACCCATGCGCGCGGTTCTTTCACTGGCTGAAAGGGATTGCCGGCGAACAGTTGCGCCAGCGGTTCTGAGTCGAATCGAAAATCGATGATGCCTTTCGTCCCGATCAACTGAAGACCGAACCCGGCGGTTTTCACTCCCGCATTGGCTACCGAATCGAAAAACACCGGCACGCCGGACTCGGTCTCAAAACGCGCATGCACTTCATCGCCCGCGATCGGCCCGATCCCCTCCGCCCCTTCTTTGAGGTCCGCCTTGGTGACCGGGCGCCCGTTCTGAAAAAGAGTGGCTGACGCCGCGACCGGCTTTCCGGAATAGACAACCGCCAGATTCAGGAGATGCGCCCCGAGCACCCACAAATCCTCTGCGCCACCGCGGGGATCTTCCTTGCCGCGGCAGCGAATCTCGAGCAGGCGTCCGATGGCGTCCTCCTTGACCACGCGCTGCACGACTGGGACGACGGGGTGGTAGCGATTGCGGTGGGCGATGGCGATTTTCACTTTGCGCCGCTCGGCCGTGGCAATGATTTCATCGGCTTCGGCGGGCGTCCGGCAAAATGGCTTTTCGATGTAAATTCCTTGAGCACCCGCCTCGATCGCGGCGAGGGCCATATCGTGGTGCTCATCCACATATCGTGGCGCAATGGCCACCAGATCCGGTTTGGCTGGGGCGAGCAACACTTTGTAGCTGTCCATTCCGCCCCCCACCTTCAACCGTTGCATCGCCTTGAGGAGGCCGGCGCTCTCGGGATCGATGACGGTCACGACTTGCGTTTCGGGCACGCGCAGCCACATCGTATCCAGGCCGTGTCCGTAATCGCCATGGCCGGTGTGCCCTACGATGACCACGCGAAGCTTGCGCTCCTCTTCAGCAGCGCCGGCAGCCAGGGCCAAACTGGAAGCAATCGTCGTGGTGAGGAATTGACGGCGGTTCATGGGAGGCGTCGCGGCCCACGACGGGCAAGCGCCGAGGATGGGAAGAATCCCAGCGAATTAGACCCAGCCGGATCGGTACGCTGGACGTTTGACGAAGCGGTTGGCGCTTTCGACGTTGGTCACCTTCATGGCTTTGGCGTCCCACTCGATGGCCTGCCCCGAGCGGAGCGCGAGGTTGCCGAGCGAAACGAATTCGGCGAGCGGCGCAGCGTAGTCGAAGTTCGAACTCGGCGTTCCGCCATTGGCGACGCAGAGCGCCCATTCTCCCTGCGGATTGTCGGGCATCGGGCTGCGCGGCTCGGTCTTTTTGATTTTGCCCGACTCCATCTCTTTCTTCACGTCGGCGTAACGTTCCTCCGGGAAAATGACCGGATTGGCACAGTAGGCGTCGGGCTCGAAAACAACGCCATCGGTGCCGATGAACATCATGCCGCTGCCGGCCTTGTTAAAGGTGGCCTCGGGAACGCGCGGATCGCGCTCCGGCTTGTTGGGGGTGCCGTCCGGGAGCTTGCCGTCGTGCCAGCTCACCGTGAGGGCGGGATGCTTGTCGGTGGCGGCGAAGTGATAAACCAGCCGGGTCCAGACCGGGCCATTCAGGTCGGTGACCGGGGAACTCTCGACATCGATCTTCACGGGAATCTGCTGACCGAGGACGCTGAAGCTCGCGTCCATGATGTGGCAGCCCATGTCGCCCAGCGAACCGGAGCCAAATTGCCACCAGCCACGCCAATTCCAGGGATGCACGGCGGGATGCCAGTCTTTCCCGCGCTTTTGCTGGACGGCCGCAGTGGTCGGGCCTTCAAATTCGAAATACGGCTCACTGGACTCGGTGGTGAGCCAGAGGTCCCAGTTCACGTTGGGAGGACATTCGGGATGCGTCTTGGTGAGCGGACCTTGCGGCCAGAGCGGACGGTCCGTCCAGAGACGGATTTCCTTTAACGTGCCGATGGCGCCTTGATCGATCCATTCCTTGGCAAAACGCTGCCCCTCCATGGTGCGGCCCTGATTGCCCATTTGAGTGAGGACGCCCGCTTTTTTTGCCTCGCGGTGCAGTTCGCGAATCTCCCAAATGGTATTGCAAAGCGGCTTTTGCACGCACACTGGCTTTTGCTGTTTCAGCGCCCACATGCCGGCCGCGTAGTGGGTGTGATCGGGAGTCGAAACAATGACCGCGTCGATGCTCTTCGACATCTCATCGAACATCTTGCGAAAATCGGCGTAGAGCTTCGGAGTCTGCGGCACCGACTGACCCGCGGTGGTGAATTTCTTCTGCCAGGATTTGACGGCTTTTTCGAGCCGGATGCTGTCAATGTCGACGAGGGCCACGATATTGTGGTCGAGCGCGACCTTGCCGGTATCGACTTCGCCTTTGCCGAGGGCGCCGATGACGGCGATGTTCAGCCGTTTGCTGGCGGCATCCGTGCCGCGGAGCAAGAGGTTCGGTCCAAAGGCCGCAGTGGCCGCAAGGCCGGCAGCTTGGGTGAGGAAACGACGACGGGAGAGAGTGGATGCAGTCATGGAGGTGATAGTGCGGAGATGCCTGAGGGAAGCGTTTGCTTAGGTAGAATCCTCGGACCACCTCCAGCGCAAGTCTGATCAACTTCTTAATCCTGGTCCCGAACCGGGCCGGCCTGCCGCCGGTGACGGCGATTAAGCGTAAGATTACGATGAAGATTCAGAGTCCCGGCCCCCCCTGCCACGGTCAAGCCGCCAGGACAGCCGCCAGGGTGCGCAGCAACGCTTCCGTGGTGTAAGGCTTGGGTAGAAAATCCTTCACCGTCGGATAAGCGCCTTTGCTGATCTGATACTGTCCGGCCAGGCCGCTTGCGGCGATGATTTTGCCGAGCGGATTGATTTTTGCCAGCACTTGAATCATGGCGGGTCCGTCCATCACCGGCATCATCATGTCCGTGATGACTGCGGTAATCTCCGCGTGCCGCTGAGCGTAGACAGAAACCGCGTCCACGCCATCACAGGCGAGGACAACCCGGTAGCCAAAGGCCTCGAGCGTCTGCTGGGTCACGGTGCGGATGGAAGCCTCGTCGTCGACCACCATAATCAACTGGCCGCTGCCGCGAGGCAGGAGGGATCGAGCGGCATCGGCCTCGGCGGCGATCCCGTCGACTTGCGCCGGCAGATGAATCCGGAAAGTCGAGCCCCGGCCCAGTTCGGAGTTTACCTGGATAAAGCCTTCGTGACTCTTGACGATCGCCAGCGAGGTGGACAGACCCAGGCCCGTACCTTTGCCCAATTCCTTGGTGGTGAAAAACGGATCGAAGATTTTCGCGATCAAACCCGCGGGCATCCCGGTGCCGTTATCCTGCACTTGGAGAACGACGTGAGGCCCGGCCTTGGCTTCGAGATGCATCGCCGCAAACTGCGGGTCAAGCGTGACATTTTCGGCCGAAACCGTGATCCGCCCGCCATCGGGCATGGCGTCGCGGGCGTTCACGCAGAGATTGAGCAGGACCTGGTGGAGTTGCGTCGGATCACCGAGCACATTCCACAGGTCGGATTTGACGGCGACCTTGAGTTCGATGTTCTTTGGGAAGGTGTCGGCGACGATTTTCTGAATCTCCTTCAAGAGGTGCTTGGGCTGGACAATCAAACGTTCCCCGTGCACTCCCCGCGCAAATGACAGGACCTGCTGAACCATATCCGCGCCACGTTTGGCGCTCGTCTCGAGAGTATTGAGCACGTCGAGGATGACCGGATCGTCGTTCTTCATTTTCAGCAGTTCGACGGCCATGATGATCGGCGAGAGCACGTTGTTCAGGTCGTGGGCGATGCCGCCGGCGAGCGTGCCGATGCTCTCCATGCGCTGCGCGCGAAGAAACTGCTCTTCCAACTTCTTCCGCGCGGTGATGTCGGTATGGATGCAGAGAATGGACCTCGGTTCTCCCGCGGCATTGTTGACCAGTGTCCAATGGCCTTCGACGGTAATCTCCTTGCCGGCGGCGGTTCGCTCGACCAATTCGCCGATCCATTCGCCCTTCTCCAGCACCTGTTGCCACGCCGCCTCGTGCGCTTGCAGTGCATGAGCCGTGTGCGGTTGCAAGGAACTCCCGATCATCTCGGGGGCGCCGTAACCATAGGTGCGCTCGGCGCTCCGATTCCAGAATTTGATAACACCGTCGAGTTCCTGGACGTAAATTGCTTCCTGGGCATTGTCGAGCAAGGCCGCCTGTTCCCGGATCAATTCCTCGGCTTGCTGCCGCTGGGTCACATCATTCGCGATCCAAAAGGCGCCGACGATTTCCCCCTCGATGACGATCGGCAGGCTCGTCACCTTGACGCGGCAACGCCGGCCATCGCCACGCGCGAACTCGTATTCCGAACAGGTCACCGCACCCCGGGAGACGCGCTGAAAGTCCTCTTCCGCCCGCGGGAGTTCCTCCGGCGCGAGCACGCGCTGATAAGGCAAGAGCAGCAACTCATCCGCGGGAAAGCCGGTGAGAGCCTCGCCTGCCGCGTTGAACGAAAGAAAGCGGCCGTCGCGATCGAGGGCATAGACTGCGTCGGGATGATGCTCGAAAAGGGATTTGTAGCGCTGCTCACTTTGCGCAAGGCGACGCGTGGCGACGTCCAATTGCTCCCGAAGCCGTCGCAATTCCGCTTGGGATGCGTTCGGTTCAAGGGGTCGATTTTCAGTCGCTGGCAAATGCATGGCGTGGATGAAAGCACGTGCCATCGCCACCGCCTTGGGGAAAACCTCGTATTCTGCAGTAAGGGAAAATACTGAGTGATCCGTACTGCCCGCAAGAACCTCGCCATGGCTGTTGTCACTGGTGAGACACGCTCACGCATCGGATCTCAAATATTAATGGACGAAAACCTTCCATCCGCATTGCATTCTCCCGGATTTCCCGGCAGCATCGACGCAGGTTTCCTGCCTATGAAAATCCCGCCTTGGCCATGTGCGCTTTGCGAGGAAGCGTTTCGACAAATTCGTCGACGACTCGCCCGCGCATATTTTTCGCCATTCGGCCAATTCCCGACGCTCTCATGAAGCAGAGCGACCAGCAATTGCGCGTCCTGCTCGTTGAGGATTCGGCGGATGATGCCGCCCTGCTGATCTCGGCGCTGCGCAACGGCGGCTTTAGCCCCGATTGGGCACGGGTCGACGGCGAAGCACCGCTGCGGGAGGCGTTGGGAACGCGGGAGTGGGATATCGTTTTTTGCGATAGCGTGCTGCCCACTTTCGATGCGGTCAGCGCCATTCGCATCGTGCGCGAAGGCGGTTACGATCTGCCGGTCATCGTGGTTTCGGGGGCGGTTGGCGAAGACGTCGCCGTGGACGCCTTGCGCGTCGGAGCCGGCGACTATGTGCCGAAGAACAACCTGCGGCGGCTGATTCCCGCGGTGGAGCGCGAACTGCGCGAAGCGGGTGGGCGTCGCGAGCGAAAGCTCAGCGATGCGAAAAAGCGCCATGCCGAGGAAGCGTTGCGGGCGAGCGGAGAACGCTACCGCATCCTCTTCGAACACAACCCCATTCCGATGTGGGTCTACGATCGAACGACGTGGCGGTTCCTGCAAATGAACCAGGCGGCCATGGCGCATTACGGCTATTCGCGGGAGGAGTTTCTCAGCCTGTCCGTCCTGGATTTGCGCCCGGCGGAAGATATCCCGGCGCTCCTCGAGGAAGTGGGTGACCGGGGCAACGATGCTCCCCTGGCCCGGGGCACGCGGCGGCATCGCAAGAAGGATGGCAGCGTCATTTTTGTGGAGGTGGTTTCGCAACCGATTCAATACGGCGGACAACAGGCGCGTATCGCCCAGGCGCTCGATCTCACCGAGTACAAGCTGGCCGAACGCGAACTCACCCGCATCAAGATGGCCATTGAGTTTGCCTCCGACGCCATCGCCGTGATCGATGAGGCGGGGGCTTCCGTTTACCACAATCGTGCGTTTGAGGAACTGCTGGGCTTCGATCCGGCGCAATTGAACGCGGCCGGCGGAGCGCGATTTCTCTTCGTGCACGAGCAGATCGCCGAAGAAGCGTTCCGAGAGCTCGCCCAGACCGGCTCGTGGGCGGGCAACGCCTATCTCGCCAGCCGGACCAAAGGCCCCATCCACCTCTTCGTCCGGGCCAACGTCGCCAGGGATGCCGGCGGGAACGTCGTGACGACCACGATCGTTTGTACGGACCTGCGCGAACAGCGGCGCGCCCAGGGCAAAATCGAGGAGCAGGCCGCCCTGCTCGACCACGCGCAGGATGCGATCATCGTGCACGACATGAATGGCCGCGTCACCTACTGGAACACCAGCGCCCACCGGGTCTTTGGCTGGACCGTCGATGAGGCCCTCGGCCAGCGCGTGCGTGAATTGCTCCATGAGGACGCGGAGCCGTTTGACGAGGCCATGGCCGAATTGCTGCGGTGCGGGGCCTGGGCGGGAGAGTTGAAGCAACGCAACAAAGCCGGAAATGAGGTGCTGGTGGAAGGGCGCTGGACCCTGGTGCGCGACGACTTTGGCGATCCCCGGTCGGTCCTTTCGATCAATACCGAAATCACGGAGAAGAAGATGCTGGAGGCGCATTTCCTTCGCGCGCAGCGCATGGAGAGCATCGGCACACTGGCCGGCGGTATCGCCCATGATCTCAACAATGTCCTCGGCCCCATCATCATGGCGGTGGACCTATTCAAGCTGAAGTTGACCGATCCCCGCGACCTGGAACTTCTCGAAACCGTGGCGGTGAGCGCGCACCGGGGAGTCGACATGGTGAAACAGGTGCTTTCCTTTGCCCGCGGAATCGAAGGTCAGCGCGCACTGATCCGGCCTCCACAACTCCTTCAAGAGCTGGCGCGGATCGCCCGCGACACGTTCCCCAAGTCCATCAGCGTGCAGGTCTCCGCGCCCGAGGAAACATGGAATCTCCTGGGCGATCACACCCAACTCCACCAGGTGCTGCTCAACCTTTGTGTCAATGCGCGTGACGCGCTGCCGAGTGGAGGAAAGTTGCAACTGGCGGTTAGCAACGTGCAAATCGACCTGCAATTCGCGGGCATGCACCCGGATGCGCGACCCGGCTCGTACGTCGTGCTCGAAGTCGCGGACAACGGCGCCGGGATGGAACCGGCGGTGTTGGAAAAGATTTTCGAACCGTTTTTCACCACCAAAGCCATCGGCATGGGCACCGGCCTTGGGCTCTCGACCACCCTGGCCATTACGCGCAGCCACGGCGGTTTCATTACCGTTAAAAGCACCGTCGGGCAGGGCACAACCTTTCGCGTTCACCTGCCCGCCGACTGCGAACCCAGCGAAGCGCACGATGGAGAAAGCCACGACGAATTTCCACGCGGCCACGGCGAATGCGTGTTGATCGTCGACGACGAAGCCTCCGTCCGATCCATTACCAGCCAGACTCTCGAAGCCTTCGGCTACCGTGTGATCACGGCCGTCGATGGCGCCGAGGGGGTCGCCAAATACGCGCAGCTCGGGACGGACATCGCCGCCGTGGTGACGGACATGATGATGCCGGTGATGGACGGCGTGTCGACGATCCGGGCGCTCTGCCGGCTGAATCCGGCGGTGCGAATCATCGCGGCGAGCGGCCTCATGTCGAAAGCGGCTGAAGCCGAAGCCGCGGGAGAAGGCGTCAAGTTTTTCCTGCCCAAGCCTTACACCGCCTCGGCTCTGCTCATGGCCCTGCGGGACTTGCTGCAAGCGGCCGACTGACGGGTTTTCCGAAAGCGGCGAGCACGGTTTCGGACGCGTCCGACGTCTATCGCTCCGGTCAAATCGGGTTCGGGTTCAAGAGGGCATGGATCGCGTCGCAAACCGCCCCAAATTGGAAGGGCTTGGTGATCCAGGCCGACCCCGGAAAACCAGTGCTCAGACTGGCGCACTCCTCAGGCGAATAGCCAGACATGAAAAGGGTCTTGATCTGCGGTCGCTCGGCGCGCAACTCCGTGGCCAATTCCGTTCCATCCATGCCCGGCATGCTGAGATCGGTGACGAGGAGATCGATGGTCTGGCCTTGGTGCGCGCGGGCAATCGTGAGCGCCTGAACACCACTCTCGGCAAGCAACACCTTGTAACCCGCTGACTGCAGGACCATGGACAGACAATCCCGAATCATCGGTTCGTCATCGACCGCCAGGATCGTGTGAGGACGATCGGTGGTTGGGCGAGGATCGGTATTGGAGGATGGGAAAGTAAGATTCATGAGGACGTTTGCCTGGAGAGGACTCGATTCCGGAGTGGTAATGCCTCGCAAAGGGCATGGGCGACGCCCAGCAGCGGTGAGGGCATTGGGCGTGGGTCGCACGGGTGCGGGTTGAACGCCTCGTTGATGGCGGTGAGCAACGTGCCGGTGGTAAATGGTTTGGCCAGCACGCGGCCGATCTGGAGCGATTGGAGTTCCCGCAACCGATTCTCATCACCTTGGCCAGTGGCGGCAACAATCCGGACTGCAGGGTCCATCTTTTTCAACGCGCGGCAGAGGGCGACGCCGTCCACCACGGGCATGGCTACGTCGGTCAAGACCAAATCGATGGGCTCGGTCTGCCGGGCGAAAATGGAGAGCGCTTCCGCGCCGTCCGCCGCGGCGAGCGTGCGATAGCCGTTTTCGGCAAGCACGAATTGAGTCGCCGTCCGAATGGCGCTCTCGTCGTCCACGACGAGGACCAATTCACCATGTCCGACCGGGCCCGCTTCGTCTTCCGCGCACGCGACGGACGGAGAGCCGTCGCCCAACGCCGGAAAGAATAGATCGAAGGTGGTGCCCTTTCCCATCTCGCTGCGGACATCGAGAAAGCCTTCATGACTGCGGACGATGCCAACGACAGTCGAGAGGCCAAGACCCGTGCCTTTTCCGAGGGGTTTCGTGGTAAAGAAGGGATCGAAAATCTTTTCGAGGAGATGCGCTGGGATGCCGCTGCCCGTATCCGACACTGAGAGTCGCACGTAGGGGCCAACCCGCGCTCCGGGCACCATGCTCGCGTAATTCTCATCAACATCGAACCCATCCGCCTCGATGCGCAGAGTGCCGCCGTCGGGCATGGCGTCGCGCGCATTGACGCACAGGTTCAGCAGGACCTGGTGCAATTGCGTCGCATCACCCTCGATCAACGGGAGGTCCGTGGGGACCCGCCGTTCGAGGTGAATCAGCCGGGGAAACGTTTCGTTGATGATCTTTTCCGTTTCCCGAAGCAGCTCCCTGGGTTGAAGCGGAAGCCGCTCACCGTCGATCCCGCGGGCGAAAGTAAGCACCTGCCTCACGACCCCGGCGGCCCGTTCGACGCAGTTTTCGATGGTTGAGACAATTTCAAGGGATCGTTCCGGTACGTCGGCGCGCAGGACCGCCACGGACATGAGAATCGGCGAGAGCAGATTGTTGAGGTCATGCGCGATGCCACTGGCGAGCGTGCCGATACTTTCGAGGCGTTGGGCGCGCAGCAAATGCGCCTCCGCCTGCTCGCGCTTCTCCATCTCCGCCTGAAGCCGCCCGTTGGCTTCGCGCAATTCGCGGGTGCGCTCCTTCACCGCCCGCTCCGTGTCGGCCAGGCGGTCACGCGCGATCCGGGTCAGCTCCCACTTCTCGCACAGCGCGCAAGCAAGTTGCAACGCTTCGATGGCCGTGAACGGCTTTTTTAAAATCAGGAGCCGGTCTCGATTGCCAAGGCGGCTGATCATTTCCTGCCAGGAATAATCGGAATGGGCGGTGCAGATGACCACTTGCAACTCCGGACAATGCCGCCAGAGCAACTCCACCGTCTCGAGCCCATCGATGCCCGGAGGCATGCGCACATCGACGAAGGCCATCGCATAAGGCCGCTTCTCCTCCAATCCCCGGCAGAGCGCGGCCACGCCTTCTTCACCCTGATAGGCGGAATCGATCTCGAAGTTTGGTGCTATGCAGGCCGCTGCCGGTTGGCCAAAGAAATCCGCCTCGGCCTGGTCGATGACGTCGCTGGCGGGAGCGAGGATTTTGCGGAAGTCCTCATGGATGGCGCGATTGTCGTCGATGACGAGGATGCGATGATTGGCATGGTTGCTCATAAGCTTGTGGGTTCGAGGGGCAGCTCGATGGTAAAGGTTGCGCCCTGGCCGGGCCCGCCGCTCTGCGCGCGAAGCGAGCCGCCCATTTCAGAGGCGGCGAGAGCGCTGCTATGAAGGCCAAAGCCATGGCCGTTCTTTCGCGTGGTAAAGCCGTGCTCGAAAATGCGCGTCAGGTTCTCCGGCGGAATGCCGATGCCGTTGTCGTTCACCGAGATTTTGGCGCCGCCGCCGCCATTGAGTTGGGCGCGCACGGTGATGCGTTTGTCCGCGGCCCCGCCTTCGTCGCACGCATACTTGGCGTTGCGGACGAGGTTGATGAGGATCAAGAGCAGCTTGTGGCGATCGATGGCGACGGGTGGGAGCGCGGGATCGATTTCGCAAATCACGCGCGTGCCGTGGCGCTCGAAGGAGGCGGTATTGAGGCGGAGCGCGCTCCCGATGACCTCCGCCAGCGGCAGCACTTCCACGATTCCCCCGGCGCCGGCGTAGCTTTGTTGCATGGCGACGATCTCGTTGATGTGTTCGAGGTTCCCGCGCAGCGCTGCGAGTTCGCCGAGGAGCGTCTGTTGCTCGGTGGCAAAGTGCCCGGCCAGTTGGGTGAGAAACTTCGGCAGACGGACGCCCTGGGGATGTTCCGCAAAAAACGCCGGCAGACCATCCGCATGCTCGGTCAGAAGCGCGGCGACGCGGCTGAGGCCCGTGGCCTTCAACTGGCCCACCTTCCGGGTGGCAATGTCGACGGACGTGTTCACGCTGTTGAGCACGTTGCCGACGTTGTGCAGGACGTTGGTGGCTACTTCCGCCATGCCCGCCTGCCGGGACGCCGCAATCAGTTCCCGGTGCGCCTTTTCGAGGGCCGCTTCGGCCCGCTTCCGCTGGGTCACGTCGCGGAACGTCCAGATTCTACCGTAGTACTTGCCGTCCTGGTCACGGACCGGCGACGAGTACCGGTCCAGGACCGTCCCATCCTGGCATTCGATCTCATCCCGGGAAGTTTCGTCGGGGTGCGAGTAGAGGTACCTGACCCTTTCGTAGAACCGTTCAGGATGCACGGTTGTGCCGACCGCGTATTGGAGGGTCGCCGCGTCGTCGTCCTGATCGAGAATCTCCCGCGGAATCTTCCACAACTCCCCAAATTTCCGGTTTTGCAGAATCTTCTTTCCGTGCTCATCGACGATGAGGATCCCGTCCAGGGAGGAGTTCACGTGGGCTTCATGCACCGCCGTCTTCCACCGCAATTCCGCCTCCGCCGCCTTGAGGGCCGTAATGTCCTCCTTCACCGCGACGAAATGCGTGGTCACGCCCTGCGCGTCGCGGAGCGCCGAGATCGTGGCCAGCTCCCAAAACAGTTCGCCATCCTTGCGCCGGTTGAGAAACTCGCCGCGCCACTGCCGTCCTGCCTGCAACGCCGCCCACAATTCCACGTAGACCTGCCGGGGTGTCTGCCCGCTATTGAGGATACGCGGATTTTTCCCGAGGACTTCCGCCGCCGTATATCCGGTGAGCTCGACGAACTTCGGGTTGACATACTCGATGTTGCACGCGGCATCGGTGATGACGATGGACACGGGGCTTTGCTCGACCGCTCGCGACAGCCGGCGAAGTTCCGCATCCGCAGCGCGGCGATCGGTGATGTCCTCGACGATCCCGCAGACTCTCACAACCTTGCCGTCGTGATCCAATACTGGAAAGCCGCGGTCGCGCACCCAGCGCTGAGATCCGTCTGGCTGGGCAACGCGATATTCGATTTCGTAGGTTTCCCCGTGCGCGTTCCTCTGCAAAGCGGCCAGCACCATGGGTCGATCTTCAGCGACGATGCCGTCGATCCATGATCTTGGCTCGGCATGAAGGCTGGCGCAGGTGCGCCCCCACACCCGCTCGTAAGCCGGGCTGATGTAAATCAACTTTTCTCCAAAGGGTGTTGCCATCCAGAAGACCTTCTGAATGTGTTCCGTCATCTCGCGAAAGCGCAGTTCACTTTCGCGCAGCGCCTCCTCGGCTCGGGTACGCTCGCCGATTTCACTCTCCAAGGTACGGTTGGCTTGTTTTAAAATGTCGGTGTTGGAAATGGCCAGTAGTTGCGGAATCAGCCTGATGAACAGCACCGCGGTCGTCAACGAAGCCGCCGCCGTCACGGCTTTGAGGCTGCCGGAAAGCCAGGACATCGGGTGCCAGATGCTCCAGATTTCCATCGCGTGGCTGATGCCGCAGGCCACGATGAAGATGCCAAAGGAGGCGAAAATCCAATCGAAGGGAATGTCTTTACGCTTGCGGACGACGTAGCTGAACGTGATCGGGATGGTCAGGTAGGCAAGAGTAATGAGCGCATCGGAGATGATCTGGAGCCGCAGCACGGACGGGTTCCAAAAGGAGTCATGCCCGTGAGGCATGAACCCATCGGTCGGATAGAGGTGACTGATCAAATCCATGGCTTCGATGGATGGCCGACCGTCTGAGATACTGTCGTTTGTGAAATCACGAGAACACCTAGAGCCACTCACGTTCCGTAGCTCGTACGGGAAAACCCGTATTTGGTGGGGGGATGTCCCCCTTGAACGGGAAGCGTGAGCACTTCGCGGTGCCGCTAACCCGGATACTTCGCGCCCCGAGATTCCGGTGGACACTCCTTTTCCCCGCGCAGCGTGGTCGAGGCGGCCGGCCCTGTCCTGAGCCCGTCGCAGGGCCAGCCGCCGTTCCAAAGCTACCGGCGGCTGGCAGCCGCCTCTACGCCATTTTTGGAACCAAGGGTGAAGGTCCCTGCTACGGCTGGACGATTTGATTGCGCACCGCGTAGCGGACGAGCTCGCTGAAGGCGCTGAAGCCGAGTTTGCGCATGATCGCCGCCCGGTGGCCCTCCGCCGTCTTCGCGCTGATGCCAAGCGCGGTGGCGACTTCCTTGTTGCTCTTGCCGTCGGCGAGGGGTTTCACGATTTCCCGCTCGCGCGGACTGAGGCCACCGGGTGCGGCCTGGTTCGCCGGCAAACCGCCGTGGAGGTAGCTCTCGAATACGAACCGCGACAAGCGCGAGGCGAGGTATGGCTGGTGGTCGCAGAGCGCCTTGATCGCCGGAACGAGGTGGTCGGCGGCCTCGTTCTTGAGCACGCAGCCGCGGGCGCCGGCGGCAAAGATCTCATGGACCAGCGATTCGCTTTCACTGCCGGTGAAGGCCAGAATTTCGGTGTCGGGCAACGCGCGCTTGATTTGCCGCGCCACGTCGACCCCGTTGAGTTCCGGCATCCCGATGTCGAGCACGACCACGTCGGGCTTGAGCGTTTCGGCCAGCGCCAGGGCCTCACGCCCATCGCGCGCCTCGCCACAGATTTCCCAGCCCCATTCCGACTCAATGAGCGGTCGCATGCCGCGGCGGACGACGTCGTGATCGTCGGCGATCAGAATTCGGACTTTCTTTTTCATGGAGCTGGAGAACCGGCTTCGGGATGCAACGCTTCATGAATGCGGCGCAGCAGGGTGTCGCCGGAGTACGGTTTGTAGAGGACAAGTTTGACATCGATGCTTTTCAACCGGGCCGCCTGCGCGGCGTCACCCAGACCCGTCGAAGCGATGAGCGGTACGCCCGGCTTCATCCGGCGCAGTGCGTGCATCAAGGCCATCCCGTCCATGTGCGGCATCATGATGTCGGTGAGCACGACGGCAACGGAGTCGAAGTTTTGGGCAAAAAGGGCGAGAGCTTCAGTGCCGTCGGCGGCCAGCAAGACCCGGTAGCCATGCGCCTCAAGGACCATTTGTGCCGAGTTGCGCACCGCGGCTTCGTCGTCCACGACGAGCACGAGTTCCTGGTCGCCCGCCGGAGGACCGGTGGAGGACGGATCGTCGGGCAGGACTTCCTCACCTGCCACGGCGGGCAGATAGACCTGGAAGATCGTCCCCCTGCCCGGGTTACTGTTCACGTTGAGAAAGCCGCCGTGGCCCTTGACGATGCCGTGGGTCACCGCTTCGCGATCCGGCGGCACGAATCGCTTCGACCTCTTGCGGCCAGGTCGATGGATCGGTCGTTGAGTCAATGTCGAACACTCTCCATGATAGATACTCCTCGCGGCTGCAGCCCAGCTCGGCGGGGCCTTTTTGGTTGACGTCGAGAAAGCGCCCGGTTTCCGGATCGATGACTTCGAAAGTCACGTTGGCCTGGTCCACCAGATTTCGGAACAGCCGGAGTGCATCCTCCGCTTCTTTCTGTTCGGTAATGTCTCGTGCCACACCGGCGATGCGGTCGACCGCGCCCGCGGCATTGGCCACCGGAAAAGCGCGGTCTCGAATGCACCGCAAAGTGCCGTCCGGACGAACGATCCGAAATTCTTCGTCGTACTCTCCGGCGGCCTGTTTGGCGGCCACTGCCTGGACGACGCGCCCCCGGTCGTCCGGATGGATCGTGTCGAGCCAGGTCCGCGGGGCCGCGTAAAGCTCGGCGCAGGTCCGGCCCCAAATCTTCTCATAGGCCGGGCTGATATAGAGGATCTGGTTTTTCGCCGGATCGGCCAGCCAAAAGACATCGTGAATGTTTTCCGCCAGTTGGCGAAAGCGCTCCTCGCTCTCCCGGAGGTCTTCCGCGGACCGGAGTCGTTCGTGATGCAACCGGCCCTGTTCGATCGCATGCGTGATCGCGGGGCCCAGGCGCGCCAGCCGGTCCTTCAGCAAATAATCCGCCGCACCCTGCTTCATCGCCGCGACCGCCAGGTCCTCGCCGATCATGCCCGAAATAATAATGAACGGGATTTCCAGCCCGCGTTCCTTTAAGAGCTCCAGGGCCCGCAATGCTCCAAACTGCGGCATCTCATAGTCGGAGAGAATGATATCCAGGTCCGGCCGCAGGTGCGCGAGGAACTCCTTCTCGGAATCGACGAGATGATGTTCGAAATCGAAGCCCGCCCGCTCCAGGGCTCGCACCAGCAGCTGGGCGTCATCGAGGTTGTCCTCGGCGATGAGGAATTGCAAAGGTCGCGGCATTTTATTCCTCGATTTTCGGCGGCTGATTGATGAGCAGCCAGTACATGCCCAAGTCCTGCACGGCTTTCGCGAAACCGTCGAAATTGACCGGCTTGACGATGTAGCTGTTCACGCCCAGTTGATAACTGCGTACGACATCGCTCTGTTCCTTGGAGGAAGTCAGAACGACCACCGGAATCGACCTGGTACGCGGGTCGCCCTTGAGGCGCTGAAGCACTTCCAATCCATCGACTTTGGGCAGCTTCAAATCGAGCAAAATGACCTTCGGCGTGTCCTCCATTTTGCGATGCGCATACGCCCCTTCGCAAAAGATGAATTCGAGGGCCTCCGCCCCATCCCGGGCGACCGCGATGCGGTTGCTCAAGCAGGCCTTTTTCAAGGCGCGAAGCGCCAGCCGGAGATCCTCCGGATTATCTTCGACAAGGAAAATTTCGACGGCATTGGAGTTACTCATAGGGGGTCATCTTTGGGTAGGCTGATATAGAAAGTGGCTCCCTGGTCGACCACCCCCTCGGCCCAGACCCGGCCGCCGTGGCGATGAATGACCCGCTGGACAATGGCGAGGCCAACTCCGGTGCCCTCATAATCCTCGGCGCGATGCAGTCGTTGAAAGACTCCGAAGAGTTTGCCGGCATACCGCATGTCGAATCCCGTTCCATTGTCGCGGACGAAGTAGACTGTCTCCCCGGGCTCCTGCTGGGAACCGATTTCCACCATGGCGGCCTCGCGCTTGAGCGTGTATTTGCAAGCATTGGAGAGCAGGTTGATCCACACCTGTTTGAGCAGCGAAGGATCGCCCTGGCAGTCCGGGAGGTCGCCACAGCGGATCTCGATATTCCGCCCCTCTCGCAGATAGGCCAGATCTTCGAGCGCCGCCCGCACCATGGCGCTCACATCCACCGTGCGTCGATGCAGCGGCGAACGGCCGAGCCTGGAAAAGGTCAGGAGATCATCGATCAAAGCGCCCATCTTTTGCGCGCCCTGCCGCACCGTCCGCAGGTCTTTCTGGGCTTCCTCCGGCAACTGCAGCGCGTAGTCTTCGAGCAAGGCCTGCGAGAAGCCGTCGATCGCGCGCAGCGGCGAGCGCAGATCGTGCGAGACGGAATAAGAAAATGCTTCCAATTCCTTGTTGGCCGCTTCGAGTTGGGCGGTGCGCTCGACCACCCGGTGCTCGAGTTCCGTGTTGAGCTGCCGGACGGCCTCCTCCGCCAGTTTGCGCTCGGTAATGTTCTCGTGCGCCGTGACCACGGCATTCGAGCGGGTGCTGAGCGGGCAGACGTGCAGCCGGAACCAGCGCTGTTCGCTGGGAGAATGGCAGGGGTATTCGAGGCCGAAGTAACTTTTCGAACGGGTCATGACCTGCTGGACGCCATCCAGAACCGCTCGGGCGAATTCGTCCTGATCCTCCCGCGCCGCCCGCTCGCAAATGGCCAGGTAATTGTCGCCGACGCTTTCCCGCGCCTGGCATCCGCAATTCTGAGCGGCAAATCGCCGCCAGGCCTCGTTGACCACGACGATGCGTCCCTCCCGGTCCAGCACCGCGATGTGGGCGGTGAGCGAATCGAGCACTTCCTTGTTGAATACTTCGCTCTCGCGCAACGCTTCCTCCGCCCGCTTGCGCTCGGTGATGTCGTCGATCGCCAGAAAGGCCAGCGGGTGGCCGCTGGCGTCGCGAACAATCGCCCCAGAGTAATTGAAAACCCGTTCCCAACTGCTGTCGAGTCGCCGGACGCGGACCTCGCAATCGCGCAGAGCCTCGCCCCGGAGAACCTGGCTCAAGGGCCAATGATCCTCCGGGATGTCCGCGCCGTCGAGGGTCGAAAGTTGGAAAGTGTCGGCAAAGTCGGGCAGGCGGCGCCTCCCTTCCTCGAGGCTGAGGGAAACCGCTTCCTCCGCAGCTCCGCCGGAAATCACCGGGGCGGCGAGGATCGACTCGCAGACAGCGCTGCTTCTGATCGAGACGGCTGCGGCGGTGCGCCTGTCGGGGGCCGAATTCGTCCCACCAGGTTTCGCAGGGCGCTGCGTAATTCTTCGGGAACCAAAGGCTTCTTGAGCACAAAGTCGATGGTCGACGGCTGCTGCTCCGTTTCGACAGCGAAGCCAGTGAGCAGAATCACTGATTTATCCGCGTCGACGCGACGGACCGCCCCCGCCAATTGAAGTCCGTCCATCCCGGGCATGCCGAGATCGGTAATCACGAGGTCGATATCATCGGTCATGATGCGCTGCATCGCTTCTTCGCCATCGGCCGCAGTCGTGACGCGATGGCCGTCGCCGCGCAGGTAGCCGGAGACCACGTCCCGGGTGTTGGCCTCATCGTCCACCACCAGCACCCGGAGCGACCGGTCGAGCGTCAGATGCACCTCCTCCTGGCTGGTCGCGACCGTGTGGTGACAAGGCAGTGAAAGGCGAAGGGTTGTTCCTTTGCCGGCCTCGGTTTCGATGTCCAGCGTTCCCTCGTGACGGCGGATAATCCCGAAGGCCATGGCCAGGCCGAGGCCGGTGCCGTGGGCGCCCTTGGTGGAAAAGAAAGGCTCAAGACACCGCTGCCGGACTTCCTCCGTCATCCCCGTGCCGGTGTCGGCCACTTCGATTCTCACGCCATCCGCGAGCGGTTCGCTCCGCAGGGTGATGGTCCCGCCGCCGGGCATGGCATCCACAGCGTTGAAGATCAGGTTCATCATGGTCTCGCGCAATTCCGAGCCGTTGCCGTTGACCAAAGGCACTTTTTGCAATTCCAGGTCCAATCGGATCGAGCGACCTGTTTGCAAAGCCTGGCCATGCCACTTCGGCTTGGTGAGGGGCACCAATTCTTCGAGAAGATCGTTGATGTTCACCGCGGAAAACACGTCGGTTTCCTCGCGCGGACGATAAAAGTCACGCAACCGGGAAACCACCTGGGAAGCGTCACGGCCCGCGGTGTTCATGGTTTTGAGGTATTGCCGCAACAGCTCCCGGTCGTCGGCGAGGGCCGTGTCCTGGAGCAGCAATTCGCTGTAGCCGATAATGGCCATGAGCGCGTTGTTAAAATCGTGGCAGACGCCGCCAGCCATCTCCGAGAATGCGCGGAGCCGTTCCTGTTGCACGATCTGCCGCTGGCTGGTCTGCAAATCCGAGAGCGCCTTTTTCAATTCGACCGTTCGCTCCGCCACTTTGTTCTCGAGGGCGTGGTTTTGGTTCTGGATTTCGAGATATTGCATCCGCGTCTGGAGAAGACTGCGCACCCGCATCTGCATTTCCGAGCTGTCGAAAGGTTTAAAGAGGATGTCCGTAGCCCCGGCGAGCAAGGCCCGCCGTTTGATCTGCGGAACATTGGCGCCCGTGAGCACCAGGATCGGCAGGCAGGCTTCGCGAGGCAGATAATTGCGGATCTGCTCGACGAGTTGAAAGCCGTCGAGCCCGGGCATCTCGATATCCGTGATGATGAGATCGGGTTGGAAAGCTTCGAATTCCTCGAGAATTCGCTCTGGGTCGGTCAACTTCCTCAGATGCTTGAAGCGCAGCCGGTCCAGGACGCTCTCGAGCAGGCAGAGGCTGCGTACTTCGTCATCGACCAGCAGGATCCGGCCTTGACGCAGGGTTTCCTCGGTCACGGGCCCTCCGTTAGGCCGCCGGCACTTCCCGCTTGAACCGTGGGCACAACTCCTTCACGGTTTCGAGCAGAAGCTTGGGGTCGACCGGCTTGGACAGATATCTTGCCCCATTGCGCGTCCCGGCTTCGCTCGCCGAAATCAGGGAGGTGACGAAGACTATGGGCGTGGCGGCCAGCATGGGGTCAGCGGCCAACTCGTGCGCCACGGTGCCGCCATCTTTGCCCGGCATATTGACGTCGAGCAGGACGACGTCCGGCCGGAATTCGCGGGCTGTGGCCACCGCCGCGAAGGAACGGTTTTCTTCGTACACATCGTAGCCACCAACGCGATTGAGGATCATCGCCACGAGGTGGGAAAGTTTTGGATCATCGTCGACGACAAGGATTTTGCTTTTGCTCATGGCTGGGTCTGAGCATGCGCCATTCGCCGAAGGTCGTGGGAAGTCCGTATTTCGAGCCCGGAAATACCCTGGTCGCCCGTTTACGCGGAGATGATGTGATTGCGAATGGCGTAGCGGACGAGGTCGCTGAAGGACTTGAATTGCAGTTTTTTCATGACCGCAGCCCGATGGGTTTCGACGGTTTTCACACTGATGCCCAGCCGATCGGCCACTTCCTTGTTGCTGCCGCCCTCGGCCAGAAGCTGGACGATCTCGCGCTCGCGGTCCGTGAGCCGGCTCTCATTGGATGGCTCTTCGGTGCGCGATTTGCCCTGAAGGAATCGGGAAAAGAGAATCTCGCCAATCTTGGTCGTGAAATACGGCTTGTGCTCGGCCAGCGCGCGCAAAGCGGTCTCGAGATGCTCGCGGCCATCGGTCTTGAGGATGTAACTGCGCGCTCCCGCCTCAAAGACCTGGCGCACCAGTTCCTCCGTCTCCAGGCCGGTGAACATCAGAACCTCCGTCGCCGGAGAATTTTTCTTGATCTGTCGCGTGGCCTCGAGGCCGTTGAGGTCGGGCATGGTCACGTCCATGACCACGATTTCCGGCAGAAGACGCTCCGCCATGTCCACGGCATCGCGACCCGTCGCCGCTTCCCCACACACCTCCCAACCGGGGAGGAGTTCGACGACAGCGCGAACGCCCCGGCGCATCACTTGATGATCATCGGCAATGAGGACACGGATTTTTTCCATAAATCGGAGATGGAATGGAAGCGGCGAATCGTACTTGAGAATTGAGTTTCGTTGCTAAAGCATTAAGTGGCCCCATTTTATTGGAAGGCGAGCCTTCTGATGTTTTCTGGCAGAAAATACATACTTTTCCCGATATAATTAGGCATTCGGCATGCTATTGCATGCGTAAGGACCCTTCCGTTTGCGTTTTACATACTGTTACCGCGATGCGGAACGACGTCGGTGGCAGATCGCTCAACCTCGCGAGCCGATCAGAAGCCAGGTTCAGCCGTGGGATCTGCCCGGAGTGCGGCGAGGTGCATTTCCCGAATGTCCTCCCCGAGCGGACCAGTGTCGGGCGGGCCTGACTACACCAGCTTGAAGCGGGCGAGGTCCTGCGAATCAACCACTCCGACCGGGCAAGCGTTTTCATCCACCACGACCACGTCATCGATTCGGTGCTGTTCGATGAGATGCAGTACTTCGACCGCCAGTTTGTCCGCGCGAACCGTCACGGGGCGCCGCGTCATGAAATCGCCGATGGAGCGCTCCAGCAAATCCGGATGCTGCCGAAGATGCCGGCCGAGATCGCCCTGGGTGAAAATCCCGGCCAGTCCGCCGGCATCATCCAGTGCCACCGCCAGGCCGGCCCGCACGTCCGCCATCTTCAGCAGGGCTTCCCGAACGGTCACCTCCGGGCGCACCGTCGCCATCTGATCCATCCCACGCATGATCTGGCTCACTTTCAGCAGCAACGCCCGGCCCAGGCGGCCGCCGGGGTGAAAGCGGGCGAAATCCTCTTTTTGAAAGCCGCGGGCCTCGAGCAGCACCATGGCCAGGGCATCGCCCAGCACGAGCATCACGGTGGTGCTCGAAGTCGGCGCCAGGTTCAGCGGACAGGCTTCCTGCTCCACATTTACGTCGAGATGGATGTGGCTGTTTTTCGCGAGGAAAGAATGAGCATTCCCGGTCATGGCGATGATCCGCACATCGAATCGCGACAACGCCGGGAGAATATTCACGAGTTCGTCCGTTTCGCCGCTCGAACTTAAGGCCAGGATCACGTCTCCGTCGGCGATCACGCCGAGATCGCCGTGCAAAGCGTTGAGCGAATTGAGGACCACCGCGGGCGAACCCGTGCTGGTCAGCGTGGCGGCGATTTTCTCGCCGATATGGCCGGACTTGCCCACACCGACCACCACCACCTTGCCTCGATTTTCCACGCATCGGCGAATGGCTGCGACCGCCTCGAGAAAGGCGCCGTCCAGCCGATCGAGCAGGCGTTGCACTTCCGCCAATTCGATGGCGATGACGCGGCGGGCTTTTTCGAGGTAATCCATGGGACAATGACGTTAAGAGGATTGCGTCATTTTCATCATCTTTTTCTTTTTCAGCCTGTTTGGCCCGGATGAAAAGAAAATGAATGAGAAAAAGAGGACAGCGGGGCGCTTGGACGCCCTCTTAGACGCGCCCGCTCTCCTCCTGCTCCTTGAACTCCAGGAGCAATTGTTCGAGGCGCTCCAGGGCCTCGCCGGCGTCCGGGCCAGTCGCGTCCAGGAGGATACGTGTTCCACAATCCAGATTTGCGCTGAGCACTTCGAGGATGCTGTTTGCCGCAAACTGTTCTTCCCCCTTTCGGATGGTGATCTCGGAATTGAATGATTGCACGCAGCGCACGAACTCCGCTGCCGGACGCGCGTGCAAACCGAGTGGATTGAGTATTTCGACTTCTCTCCGCATGATTCCACACGATAAACGAGCCACCCCTCCCGGCAAGCAGAGCCGAAGCCGGGACCTCGATTTCATCCAAATATAACCCTCGCATGCCGCCGCCTGCATCCAGCGTCCAGCCGTCTGCGCCTCCCGGCGAGAAGCCCGTCGCGGCTCAGTACCTCGCGACCTTCCTGAAGCCGGAGATGCTGCACATCTATCGGCAGATCATGGCCTTGCGCGAATTCCGCCCGATGGTTTTGTGCCAAAAGCGCGAGCATGCCGGGGCCTTCCCGTTCGAGGACGTTCACGTGCTGCCCAAAGTGGGGACACGGGGTCTGCGCCGCTTTTGGCAAAAGCAGATTTGCGGGCGTCCGATCACCATCTACGGGTCTGAAGCGCGGCGCATGGACAGTGTCCTGCGTGCGGCGCGGGCGCAGGTGCTGCACATTTACTTCGGCCACATCGGCGTGCATCTCCTGCCCCTGTTGGAAATCTCGCGTGTGCCCACCATCGTCAGTTTCCACGGTGCGGATGTGGGGATCGATCTCGACAAGCCGGCACATCTCGCGCCAACCCGTCGGATGTTCGATCAGGCGAGGCTGCTGCTGGTGCGCTCGGAGTCGCTCGCGCGAAAGCTCGCGGCCCTCGGCGCGGATCCCGCGAAGATCCGCCTTCATCGCACCGGCATTCCGGCCGGCGACATTCCATTTCAACAGCGCGTCCCACCGGCCGATGGCGCGTGGCGATGCGTTCAGGCCTGCCGGCTGATTGCGAAGAAGGGACTCGCGACAACGCTTCGCGGTTTTGCCGGATTTGCGGGCGAGTATCCCGCAGCGACGCTCACCATCGCGGGCGAAGGGCCGCAGTTGGCGGAAATGCGGGCGCTGGCGGCAAAGTTGGAAATCGCCGACCGGGTCGAATTCCCGGGTTTTCTGTCGCAAGCGGAACTGCGAGGGCTTTACGCCCGCTCTCATTTTTTTCTGCACCCGAGCGAGACGGCGCCGGACGGGGATCAGGAAGGGGTGCCCAATTCCATGCTGGAAGCCATGGCCGGCGGCCTGCCGGTGGTGGCGACCAACCACGGAGGCATTCCCGAGGCGGTCGAACACGGCGCGAGCGGCTGGCTGGTGCCCGAGCGCGATCATGAGGCCCTGGCCCAGGCGCTCCTCACCCTGGCCCGGACCGAGTCACACTACTTGAAAATGAGTGCCGCGGCCGCGGCCCGTGTTTCCGCGTTTTTCAATCTCACGGACCAGGCCCGCATTCTCGAAGCCTGTTACCGCGAGGCGGCGAAAGGATGAGTCCGCCGGGCCATCGCCGAATCTTATTCGCCGCCAAAAAACTTTCGAAATGAGCGAAAGATACTCTGCGGAAGGGAGCGTTTTTGGGTGTCGCCGTTGGGCTCATCCTGGGCCAGCACACTGCCCTGGTGGACCTGGCACGGGTCACGTGGGATCCGCGATTCGGGCAGATCGATCGTATAGGCCGTCCCGGAGTGCTCGCAACTGGTGGTGGCGAGCTCATTGGAGACCGAGCACACCGTCACCCGGCGCAAGGGTACCGTGGGACGAAATTCATTCGCCGGATAGCGCTGCGGCGATGCCGCCTTCATCACGTCCGTCCAGATGGGAAGCGCCAGGGCGGCGCCATATCCGTGCGCCATGATCGTTTCCGGCTTATCGAGGCCGACCCACACGCCGCACGTCAGTGCCGTGGTGTAGCCGACGAACCACGCGTCGTGAAAGTCATTCGTCGTCCCGGTCTTGCCGGCGGCGGGCTTGGTAAAGCCCAAGGATTTGGCACTCGCAGCCGTGCCACGCTCGATCACTTTTTGCATCGTGCTGGTGAGCATCCAGGCGACCCCGGGATCGAGCGCGGCGCTCTGGATGTGCGCCGCCCGGTAGATCGTTTCACCCGCGGCATCGTCGATGCGCTCGATGACATAGCTCTGGTGCCGCACGCCGTTGTTGGCGAAGACGGTGTACGCGGTGGTCAAGTCCCCAACGCTGGCCTCGAACGCGCCGAGGTACACCGCGGGCACGTGAGGTATGTTTTCGATTCCCGCGGCCGCAGCCACGCGGGCGATTTCGGGCAGGCCCGCTCGTTCCCCGACGCGCACGCTCATGGTATTCCGGGATTGAATGAGCCCCTCTTCCGCGCGCATCAGGCCTTTATAAGTGCCATCGGAGTTTTCCGGCGACCAGTTCGCCGCCTGGCGGATCTCGCCGCGTGCAATCGGTCCGTCGTCGATCGCCATTCCGGGCAGAATGCCTTTGTCGAACGCCGCGGCATAAACGAAGGGCTTGAACGTCGATCCGATTTGGCGTGACGGTTTCACGGGAATGGCCCGGTTGTATTTGCTCTCGGAGAAGTCGCGTCCGCCGACGATCGCACGAATGCCGCCGGAGCGGTTGTCGATCACCATGAGCGCGCCCTGCAAGTACGGCGTGTCCTGTTCCTCCGCCTTGGCCTGCGCCGAGAAATCGGCCTTCCTAGGATGTTTGTAGCCGGGCCGCGCCTCGATTTTGGTCAGTTCTACGTCGACCGCCGACTCGGAGGCCTTTTGCAGTGCGGGATCGAGGGTTGTGTAAATCTTCATCCCGCCATCCTGGCGCTGCTCATCGGTGAGCAACTCATCCAGTTCCCGCCGGACCATATCCATGGCGTAATTGTCCTGCGTGGAGGTCGGCCGCTTCTTCGCCAGGACGATTGTCGTCGATTTCGCCCGGGCGGCGTCGGCGTCGGTGATCTGGCCCTGCTTGACCATCCGCTCCAGGACGGTATCGCGTTCGTGCAGCGCGCCTTTCAAATTCTTCAAAGGCGAGAAATAGGTGGGTGCGCGAATCAGGCCGGCGATCAGCGCGGCCTCGCCGAGGGAGAGGTTCGCGGCGTGTGTGCCAAAATAGGTCTGGCTGGCGGTTTCGATGCCATAAACCGTCGAGCCGAAGTAGATGCGATTCACGTACGCTTCGAGAATCTGGTCTTTGGTATAGTTCTGCTCGATCCGCACGGCGACGAAGGCCTCGAGAATTTTGCGATGGATGCTTTTGCGCGACCCGAGGCCCTCGGGAAAACTGTTGCGCGCCAGTTGCTGGGTGATGGTACTTGCGCCCTCCTTGGCGGCGCCATGGGTAAGATTGCGAAAAACCGCGCGCAGAATGCCGAAGGGATCGACGCCATGGTGCTGGTAGAACCGCGAGTCCTCCCGGGAGAGCAGCGCCTTGATGAAGTAGGGCGAGACTTGCGCCAGCTTGACGGTGACCCGGTTCTCGCCCTGCAAGCGCGAATAGACTTTCCCGTCCATGTCGAAGACCGTCGAGCGTTCGGCCATTTCCTGAACTTGGTGGAGATCGAAAGTCGAGGCCCAGAAACCATAAACCAGGCACACCACCAAAATCGCGAGCAAAACAGTGAGAGCCAGCCAAAGCTTCCACCAACTGCGGGAACGCGCCGCCCTTGCGCCGGGCTTGTTTTTATTCTTTGGGGACTTCGCCACGGTGCGAACTAATCAGCGGAAGGCGAATGGCGAAAGGCGAAATCGCCTTCGGCGAAGATCCAACGCGGCGCCTACGGCGCCGAACATCCAACGGCTCCCTCTCCCGCAGTTGCGGGATCGGGACGGCTCCGCCGCAACACCCGACATCGGGCTCCGCCCGCCGCGGCGTAGCCCCGCCCTGCGGGGCGAAGCCGGGCCAACATCCACGCTTCGCCCGGACAAGTCCAACATCCAATGACTCCGTGCCGCGCGATTTTCTCTATTCGCCACTCCCACGAGTACGCAGATGCGTGGAATTGGGTTGTGGCTGCGCTCGGCTGAGTACGTATTTGGAATGCCGCGCAAAAGGCGAAATTGACGAAAAGGGATGCTTTCTTTCGTGTATTTGGTGTTTTTCGTGGTTCCTGTTCTTAGAGGGCGTCTAAAAAGTAGGGATGGGTCGCGCGAGGGTGCTTTGGGCCGGATGGCAAGGCGTGAGCGACGAGCATCCCCGCAGCGGGAT
>Ga0302326_10003227_pt1 | contig 38596 bp, 17 predicted proteins | sample Palsa_T0_3_FD_202264 | JGI IMG/M metagenome (GOLD analysis project Ga0302326, IMG submission 202264) | Peat permafrost microbial communities from Stordalen Mire near Abisko, Sweden - Palsa_T0_3 | ecosystem: Environmental > Terrestrial > Soil > Palsa > Peat permafrost | place: Sweden: Abisko... | reverse complement strand
ATCCGGCCCGGCGGCGACCCGGCGTACGCCGGCCTGGCCCCGGGCCGGCGGCCGTGATGGGCGGGCCAGTCGATGTCCACGCCGATCAGCCACAACCCGGCCAGGCACTCGGCGAACACCGCGTCGGCCGGCCGCGGGTCGGCGGCGGCCGGCAGCGTCGTCATCATCAGCGGCCACTGCGCCGGCGGACAGCCGGCGGCGCGGATCAGGCTGGTCAGCGACCGGCCGGGGCCGATCTCGATGACGGCAAGTTCCGGGTCGGCCAGCAGCGCGCCGGCGCCGGCCGAGAACTGCACCGGCTGGCACATGTGCCTGGCCCAGTACTCCGGGGCGCAGACCAGCGCGGCGTCAGCTTCGCCACCGGTCACGTTGGAGAAGTAGCTCAGCGTCGGCGGGTTGAGCCGGATGTTCGCGGCGATCCAGGCGGTCAGTTCGTCGGCGAGCGGCGCCAGCATGCGGGAGTGGAACGCGTGCGTTGTCTGCAGCAGGCGTCCCGGGATCCTTGCCTCGCGCAGGTCTGCGAGCAGCTGTGTCACCGCCGCGATGGGGCCGGCCACGACCGTCTGCGGCCCGTTGACCGAGGCGATGTCTACGCCCCGGTCCCCGGGCTGGAAACGGCTGCGCAGCTCATCGGCACCGAGCTGGACACCGGCCATCGAGCCGGGCTCGACTGTGCTGATCAGCTGCGCGCGATGCCCCACGAGCTTCAGTGCGTCATCGAGGGACAGCACACCGGCCAGGCAGGCCGCCACGTACTCGCCCAGGCTGTAGCCGAGCATCGCGGTCGGGTGCACGCCCCATGCCATCAAGGTGCCGGCCAGCGCGTAGTCCACAGCGAACATCAACGGCTGCACGACCTCGGTGCGCCGTAGCTGCGCGGTCGCCGCGTCGGCGGTGTCGTCGCCGCGGCCGAGCAGCGCGGCCAGGCTCGGGCCGCCGCCGCTGCTGGCCCCGGTGAGCAGGCCAGTCACGTCGACGCCTGGCAGCTCGCCGGCCAGCCGGCGCAGGCAGTCATCGAGCAGGGAGCGGAACACCGGCTCGCGGCGGTAGAGCTCGCCGACCATGCCCGGGTACTGCTCGCCGACACCGGCGAACAGGAATGCCACCGGCCGGCCCTGAGCGGCCTCGGCGCGTCCCGCGGGCGGACCGGCGTCGTTCGCGCCGGTCAGCGTCGCGGCCGCTCCGGCCACGCTCGTCACCACCGCCGCACGGCGGTGCTCGAACACCTTACGCCCGGCCTGCAGGGTGTAGGCCACGTCGGCCAGCCGGACGCCGGGATGCGCCTGCAGGTGCTCGCCGATGCGCCGGCCGGACGCGTCCGCCGCCGTCGCGGTGCGCGCCGACACCGGCAGTACCTGATACCTGCGCTCCGAGTCAGGATCGCCCGGCAGCTCCTGCGGTGCGGCAGGCGGCTGCTCGAGGACCATGTGCACGTTCGTCCCGCCCATGCCGAGCGAGTTGAGGCCGGCGATCCGGGGCTGTCCGCTGGCCGGGGCCCAGAGCAGCGGCGCGTTGTTCACGAAGAACGGGCTGTGCTCGAAGTCGATCTCCGGATTGGGGGTGGTGTAGTGCAGCGTGGGCGGTATGACGCCGTCCCAGAGTGTCAGCGAGGTCTTGATCAGCCCCGCAGTGCCCGACGCCCGGTCCAGGTGCCCGATGTTGGTCTTGACCGAGCCGATCGCACAGTACTGCTGGGCGTCCGTCGGGCCGAACGCCTGAGTCAGCGCCGCCACCTCGATCGGGTCGCCCAGCGGGGTGCCCGAGCCGTGCGCCTCGACGTAGCCGACGTCCTGCGCCGTGACCCCCGCGTCCGCCATTGCTGCCGTGACCACCTGGGCCTGGCCGGTCACGCTCGGCGCGGTGAAGCCGACCTTGAGCGCGCCGTCGTTGTTCATCGCCGAGCCGCGGATGACGGCCCAGACGTGATCGCCGTCGCGCAGTGCGTCGGAGAGCCGCTTGAGGACGACGACGGTGGCACCGTCGCCGAACATGCTGCCGCGCGCTTTCGCATCGAAGGTGCGGACGTGGCCGTCGGGCGATTCCATGCCGCCCTGCTCGTAGCGATGTCCGACCCTGTCAGGGACGCGAATCGACACGCCGCCGGCCAGCGCCATCTCACACTCGCCGCTGCGCAGGCTCTGCACGGCCAGGTGAGCGGCGACGAGTGAGGTGGAGCAGAACGTCTGGACGGCCACGCTCGGGCCGTGCAGGTCGAACAGGTAGGACACGCTGGTGGTCAGCGCGTCCTTCTCGTTGCCGATACCGATCTCGAACGGGCTCACATCATCGTCGAGCTGATCCTGCATGCCGAGCAGGTACGTGCTGATGTGGGTTCCGCCGTACACGCCGACGCGGCCACGATGCTCGGGCTGGCAGTAGCCGGCCTGCTCCAGGGCCTCCCAGCAGACTTCGAGGAACAGTCGCTGCTGCGGGTCGGTGAGGGCGGCCATCCGCGGGCTCATGCCGAAGAAGGCCGCGTCAAAGCCGGCGATGTCGTCGAGCACCGGACGGGCCGGCACGTACAGCGGGTCGTGCACCAGGTCGGCATCGACGCCGGCCGCGATCAGCTCCTCAGGCGTGAAGAATCTGATGGACTCGACCCCGCCGCACAAGTTGCGCCAGAACTCGGCGACGTCCCCGGCACCGGGAAAGCGGCCGGCCATGCCGACGATCGCGATCCGCCGGTCCGGTCCGGGCGCGGAGCTCGCGGGCGGCGAGACGATCAGGTCACTGGAGACGATCAGTTCACTGGAGGCGATCACGTCACTGGAGGCGACCGGCTTCGCAGCGGCAACCAGCTCCGGGGCGACGGCCAGCTCCGGGGCGACGGCCACGGCAGGCGGCTGGGCGGCAGCGGGCTTGGGCGCGCGCTGGCGATCGAGGGCGGCGGCGAGCGCGCGTACCGTCGGAGCCTCGAACAAGGTCACGGTGGGCAGCGCGATCCCGAGGCGCTTCTTGATCAGCCCGAACAGCTGTGGCGCCAGCAGCGAGGTGCCGCCGAGGTCGAAGAAGTTGTCCCGGATGCCGACCGGCTCCACGCCGAGGACCTCGGCCCACAGCCGGGCCATGGCGCGTTCGGCGGGCGTCAGCGGCGGCGAGTAGGGCTGCTGCAGGTCTGGCCGCGGGTGCCGGATATCGGTGCCGAAGGCCGGCTCGGTCACCTCGTACGGTCGCGGCAGCCGGTCGGTCAGCCCGCCTGCGGCGACCACGGCCGCGCGTGGCGCGCGGGCGACCAGCCGGTCGAAGGCGTCCAGCGCCTCGGCGTCGCTCATCGAGTGGCTGACCAGGCTCGCGCCGATGCCGCCTTGGAGCTTATCCAGCGTGCAGGCCCAGGTGTCCCAGTTGGCGGCGATCCAGCGGGTCCCCCCGCCGGGCATGCTGCGGCCCAGCGCGGTAAGGGCCGCGTTCGCCGCGGCGTAACCGCCGAATGTCGCGCCGCCGAGTAGCGCCGAGGTGGAGGAGAACGCCATGCACCAGTCCGGCGCGTGCCCCGCGGGCAGCCCGCCGAAAACCTCTGCCAGCACCCGGGCGCCGTCGACCTTGGCACCGAACTGCCGGGCGGCACTGGTCTCGTCGAGGTCCTGCAGCGAGCGGAAGGTGTCAGCGGCGACATCGGCCGCGGCGTGCACCACGCCGTCGATGTGCCGAGCGGCGAACAGCGCGCGCATGGACGAAGGATCGGTGACATCCACGGCCGGCGTCTCCACCTCGGCGCCCAGCCCGCGCAGCCGGCCGAGGGAGTCGTGACGTGGGTCCCGCTCATCGGCCGGTGCCCCGCGGCGACTGGTCAGCACAACCCGGGCGGCACCGCGGCGGACCAGGTGCCCGGCGATGGTCAGGCCGATGTCGCCAAGGCCGCCGGTGATCAGGTAGGTGCCGCCGGCATAACTCGCGGCCGGGGCGGACCCCGCCAGCGGCGCGTAGCCGGTCACGTACCGCCGGTCAGCGCGGTAGGCCGACAGCAGCTCCGCCGACGGCCCGCGCAGTTCGGCGGCCAGCACGTCGGCCGCGGTCGTGATCGAATAAACCGGGTCGAGGTCGACGTTGCGGGCAGCGACGTTGACGTACTCCTGGTTGGCGATGATCGGCAGGACGGCGACCGCGGCCTGGGCGGGCCGGACCTGCTCATCGGCTGTGACGGCGTGCCCTCCCCGGGTCACGACCACGGCCCGGGTGGTGCGGGCCACGTCGGCGCTGAGCGCGGCGAGCAGCCCGGCTACCGACACCACGGCCCGCTCGGCGTCATCGGATCCGGACGGGTCCAGCGCGGACAGGTCGACGACGGTGACCGGGCCGGCACTCAGCTCCTGGGAGCGGAGTTCCTGGCGCAGTACCACCTCGGCCCCGTCGTGGCGCAGCCGCTCGGCAAGCGCGCCGGCGATGCCCTCGGCGTCGGCGACCAGCAGGTAGCGGCCGGTGGCCGGTGCGGCGGAGTCGGCGCTCGTGGCCGGGGACCACTGCTGGGTGAGCAGTTGCACGTGCTCGTGGATGCCGGCCGGGACGGCGGGCAGCCCGGCTGCCGCCTCGGCGGCTGCGGGCACGGGCGCGATCGGTGGCTCGATCCAGTAGCGCTCGCGCTGGAACGGGTAGCACGGCAGCCCGGTCAGCCGGCCGTTGCTGCGCCGCAGCGCGTTCCAGTCCAGGGCGACGCCGAGTTCCCAGAGCCGGCCGCAGGTCTGCAGCAGGGCTGCGCGCTCGTCCGCCGGGATGCCCGGCAGCGTCCCGAGCATGAGCGGTTGCCCGCCTGCGGTGTCCCGGCGCTGCAGGTCCGACGGCTGGCGGCCGGCGCCCAGCACGACGCAGGCGTCGGCGCCGCGGGCGCGGCTGAGCTGCGATCCGCCGGCTCCCTGGGGCGGCGCGCTGAGGCGATCCAGCCAGTACTGCGGGCTCGTTGCCTGATCAGCCGTCAGCAGCCCGGATGAGCGGCCCGCGATGACGGTGCCGACGCCCGGCTGCCACGACAGCGACGCGAGGAGCGCAGCCAGCGGCGCGGAGTCAGCGGTCTCGGCCAGCCGGGCGCGCTCCGCCGCCACCCGTAGTGCATCGGCCAGGGACAGCACGCCCGCGAGGCAGGCCGCGACGAGGTCGCCCACCCCGTCGCTGATCAGCAGGTCCGGCGTCACCCCGTAGCAGGCGAGCAGCCGGGCGAGGGCGTACTGAGAAGTGAACAGCGACAGGTGCGCGATGACCGTCTGTCCGGGCGGCACGCTGAACAGCGCCGGACGCAGGTCGAGATCACACCGCTCGCCCGCGATCGAGACGCAATCGTCCACCGCGGCGGTGAAGGCCGGCTCGCCCCTGTACAGTTCGGCGCCGCCCGGCTGCCCGTCCGCGCCGGTCAGCAGGAATGCCACCCGGGGCCGGCCCTCGGTGCGGCGCACGCCAGGCGTGTCGCTGGCCGCCGACAGCCGGGCGGCGGCCTCGCCGGCGTCGGCAGCTACCACCGCGCGCCGGTGGTCGAGCTGAGCGCGGCCTGTCTGCAGGGTGTACGCCAGATCGGCCAGTGCGGAGTCGCCGGCGCCCGCAGCCAGCCGGGCCAGGTGCGCGCGCAGCGCGGCTGCGTCGGCCGCCGACACCGGCAGCAGCTCCGCCGCCAGCTCGGTGCCGGCCGGGCTGCTCTCGACGGCAGGCGCGGATTCCAGCACGAGGTGCGCGTTGGTGCCGGACCAGCCGAATGAGCTGACCCCGGCCATCCAGGCGCGGCCGCCGTCCGGTAGTGCGATGGTCCCGGCAGCCGGGCGGACGGTGTCGCTGGCCAGGCTCGCCTCGGCCGGCGTGGTCATGTTCAGGTTGGGCGGCACCACGCCTTTCTCCAGGACGAGGATCGTCTTGATCAGGCCAGCGGCACCGGCTGCCGCCTGGGTGTGGCCGATATTGGTCTTCACCGCACCGACGTGCAGCGGCTGCTCGGGCGAGCGGGCGCCGAACACCTCGTGCAGGGCGCTGAGCTCGATCTGGTCGCCCAGCGGAGTGGCCGAACCGTGTGCTTCCAGGTAATCGACCTGCTCCGGAGAGATCCTGGCCGCCGACAGCGCTCGCCGGATCACGTCCACCTGGGCGGATCGGTTCGGTGCGGTCAGGCCGTTGGTGCGCCCGTCCTGGTTGACCGCCGAGCCGCGGATCACCGCGCGGATCCGGTGCCCCGCGCGCACGGCGTCAGACAACAGCGCCAGCACCACCAGGCCACCGCCCTCACCGAGCACATAGCCGTCTGCGGAGGCGTCGAACGTCCTGCATTCCCCCGACCGCGACAGCATCGAGGTCGCGCAGCCGTGGACGTAAAGGTCGGGCAGCATCGCCAGGAAACCGCCGCCGGCGAGCGCCAGGTCGCACTCGCCGCGGCGCAGCGCGTCCGCGGCCAGGTGCACGGCGACCAGGCTGGACGAGCAGGCGGTGTCCACGGCCATCGCCGGGCCGCGCAGATCGAAGTGGTAGGCGATACGCCCGGCTACGACGCTCGCCGAGCTGCCCTGACCGATGTACGGGTCGGTCAGGACCGCGGCGCCCTGTCGGTGCATTTCGAGCTGCACGTACTGGGTAATGTCGGAGAAGCCGACCAGCACCCCGGTTCGGCTGCCCGCGAGACTGGTCGGCGGGGTGCCGGCATCCTCCATGGCCTCCCAGGCCAGCTCCATCAGCAGCCGCTGCTGAGGATCCATCCGCACCGCTTCGCGCGGCGATGATCCGAAGAACTTGGCGTCCCAGCCGGTGATATCGGGCAGGAAAGCTCCGCGCCGGGTGTAGACGGACTCGTCGGCGACCCAGGGATCCAGGTCGAACCGGTGGTCCGGCACTTCGTCCAGGACGCCGGACCGGCCGTCGCTGAGCAGCTGCCAGTAGGAGTCCACGTTCTCCGCGCCGGGAAACCGGCACGCCATGCCGATGACCGCGATCGGCTCGGGCCCGCGGTCCTCGGCCTCGGCCTGCGCCAGGCGCCGGCGGGCGTCGGTCAGCTCGACCGTCACACGCTTGAGATATTCGCGGAGCTTGTCCTCGCCTGCCATGGGGAACCCCTGTCGGGTGGAAGATCGAGCGGCTGTGGTCGAAGCCGCGTGGCCTAGAGCTGTGCGTCGATGAGAGCGAAGATCTCCTCGTCCGAAGCGGTCTCCAGCTCCGGTTGGGCAGCGTCTGCGTTCGTCACCGAGCCGATTCGGTTCAGCAGTGCCCGCAGGGTCATCGCGATCCGGTCGCGCTCATCGGCGTCCGCGGCTTCCAGCTGCGGCGCGACCCTGGTGAGGGTCTCCCGCAACACGTCCTCGACAGTCGGCGGCGACGGCACCAGCTCGGTGAGCAGATGGTCGGCCAGCTGCACTGTCGTCGGATGGTCGAAGATCAGCGTCGCCGGCAGCTTCAGGCCGGTTTCCCTGTTCAGCCGGTTGCGTAGCTCCACCCCGGCGAGCGAGTCGAATCCCAGCTCGTTGAACAGCCGGTGAACGTCGATGGTTGCTGCTGTGCCGTGCGCCAGCACGCCAGCAACATGCGACTGGACAAACTCCACAAGCAGCGGCCGAAGCTCGGCCGCGGAGAGTCCCGCCAGCCGCTCGAGGAACCCGGCCGGGCTGCTTGCCGCAGCGGCCTGGCCGGCCCGCCGCGGCGGGCCGGCCAGGCCGCGCAGGACGACGGGGATGTCGCCGCCGTCCGCGGCCGCGGCGCGCAGTCCGCTCAGGTCCCAGCATGAGGCCACCAGCAGCGCATCGCCGCCGGGCCCTTCGCGGACCGCGGTGTCGAACAGCGCCAGGCCCTGTTCGGGCGACAGCGCCGAGACACCGGACCTCGAGATGCGGGCCTCGTCGGCGGCCGACAAACCCGCGCCCATTCCGGCTGTCGCCGACCACAGTCCCCAGCTGACCGAGATCGCCGGCAACCCGAGCTCGGCCCGGTGCGCGGCCAGCGCGTCCAGGAACGCATTCGCCGCGGCGTAGTTGCCCTGCCCCGGGTTGCCCAGCAGGCCGGCGATGGAGGAGAACAGCACGAACGTGCGCAGCGGCAGGTCGGCGGTCAGCTTGTGCAGCAGCCAGGCGGCGTCCACCTTCGGCCGGAACACCGAGTCCAGCTGCTGCGGCGACAGGCCTGTGACGGTGGCGTCGTCCAGTACACCGGCCGCGTGCACCACACCGACCAGCGGCCGGTCCGCGGGCACCGACGCCAGCAGTTCGGTCAGGCTCAGGCGGTCCGCGACATCGCAGGCTGTGATCTGGACGGACGCTCCCAGCGCAGTCAGATGGGTGACGAGCTCCGGCGCACCGGCCGCGGCCAGTCCCTGTCGCGAGGCCAGCAGCAGGTCACGGACTCCGAAGCGCTCCACCAGCCTGGCCGCGACCAGAGCCCCGAGGCCGCCGGTGCCACCGGTGACCAGGACGGTCCCGGCGCTGAGGTCGAGTCCCGGGTCGGACGCCGGCGCGCGGCGGACGATCCGTGGCACCAGCAAGCGGTCACCGCGGATCAGGAACTGCGACTCGCCTGCGGTCACCGCCGCGGCCAGCGTCGCCCACGCCCCGGTGGTACCTGGCTCGACGTCGGCCAGCACGAACCGGCCCGGGTGCTCGGCCTGCGCCGAACGCACCAGGCCCCAGACCGCGGCGGTGCCCAGCGACCCCGGATCGGCCAGCAGCACCAGCCGTGACTCGGCGCATCGCTCGTCGGCGATCCACTGCTGCACGATCCGAAGCGCCCGGCCGGTCACCGCGCGGACCCGGGTCGGCATGTCGGGCTCGGCGCTGGCGCAGGCGAAGGCCACGAAGTCCGGTAGGTCGCCGGCTTGCGCCAGCTCGTCAAGCGTGGCGTAGCTGGCAAGCCCCGGCACGTCGTCGCCGACCGCTGCCCAGCGCGCCGCGGTGTCCGGGCCGGCCACCGCTGGGGTGACCCATTCGAGCCCGTGCGACCCGGCCACTCCGGCCGCGGCGCCGCCCAGCGCGGACACCAGTGAAGCGATCGAGGCCGGCCGTACGCGTAGCTCCTCGATCGACAGCACCGGCCTGCCGGACGGATCGGCGATGTCAACGGCGAGCCCGTCGGATCCTTGCGGAGTCAGCCGCGCGCGCACAGTCGATGCGCCCGCCGCGCCGCGCCGGACGCCGCGGAAGACGAACGGCAGCCGCAGCTCGTCGGAATCACCGTCGATGATGGAGGGGTGAAACGCCGCATCCAGCAGGGCCGGGTGCAGGCCGAAGCCGTCGGCATCGGCGCCCGGCGGCACCGCGACCTCGACATACAGGTCGTCGCCGCTGCGCCAGGCCCCCTGCACGCCGCGGAATGCCGGGCCGTAGTGATAGCCCAGATCGGCGAGCTTGTCGTACGCGCCGTCGAAGTCGATGGGCACCCCGTCGGCCGGCGGCCACGCGACTGCCCAGTCGCAGCCGGCGTCCAGTGCCCCGGCGGAAGACAACGACCCCGAGGCGTGCCGGGTCCAGGCCTCCTCGCCGTCCGCCCGGGAGTGCAGGCGCACCGAGTTCTCGGCCCGGTCCACCGTCACCTGGATGAACGCCGCACCCGCGGCCGGCAGCGCCAGCGGCGCGTCGAAGGTCAGTTCGGCCACGCGGTCGTAGCCCGCCTGGCCGGCGACCTCAAGCACTACGTCGAGCAGCGCGGATCCGGGCACCACGACCGTGCCGCCGATCGCGTGGTCCGCCAGCCACGGCAGGTCGGCCAGCGCCACCCGGCCGGTGGCCAGCACACCGCGGTCGTCGGCGAGGTCGACCGTTGCCCGCAGCAGCGGATGCCCGGCCTCGAGCAGACCGGCAGAGGTCACGTCGGCGTGGGACAGCGGGCTGGGCAGCCAGTAGCGCTTCCGGTCGAAGGCGTAGGTCGGCAGGTCGATCAGCGCGCCGCCCTGCGTCAGCGCGTCCCAATGGACGTCGACGCCTCGGGCGAACACCTCGGCGAGGCAGCTCAGCAGGGCTTCTGGCTCGGTGCGCCCGCGGCGGTACATCGCGGCTACCGCGGCCTGCGGATCGCTGAGGCATTCGCCCGCCATGGCGGCCAGCACCGGCTGCGGACCGACCTCGACGAAATGCCGCAGGCCGGCGGCTTCCATGCGCTCGATCATCGGCGCGAACAGCACCGGCTGCCGGATCTGGTCCACCCAGTACGCCGGATCGGTCCAGGTACCTCGGGTGCCGCAGGTGGTCTCGTAGGCCAGCCGTGGCCCCCGGAACACGAGCGTCTTCAGCTCTGCGGCGAAGTCGTCGAGCACGGGGGTCATCAGCGGTGAGTGGAACGCGTGGCTGACCGTCAGCCGCCGGGTCCGCCGGCCGAGTTCGCGCCACCGCTGCGCCACGGCCAGGCAGGCATCCTCGGCCCCGGACAGCACGACGCTGCTCGGGCCGTTGACCGCCGCGACGGATATCAGGTGCTCCTGTCCGGCCAGGTCCGGCAGGATCTCGGCGAGCGTCGCGGCCACCGCGATCATCGCTCCGGCGGCCGGCAGTTGCTGCATCAACCGGGCGCGCGTGGTGACCATCCGCGCCGCGTCGGCGAGATCCCACACCCCTGCGACGTGCGCGGCGGCGATCTCGCCCACCGAGTGCCCGGCCACCCGATCAGGCGTGACGCCGAGTGAGGCGAGCAGCCGGAAGGCCGCGATCTCGTAGGCGAACAGCGCCGGCTGGGTGTAGCGCGTCTCGTCCAGAGCCGGACGTCCTGCGCTGCCCGGCTCTGCGCTGCCCGGCTCGGCCCACATCACATCGCGCAGCGGGCGGTCCAGGTGCTCGTCGAGCGCGGCACATACCTCGTCCAAGGCGGCGGCGAAGACCGGATGAGCCTGGTACAGCTCGCGGCCCATGCCCGCCCGCTGGCCGCCTTGGCCGGTGAACAGAAACGCAGCCCTGGCACGGCCCCGGGCCTGCCCGGCCGGCACCGACGCGTCCGGCCGGCCGGCGAGATAGCCAGCCAGCGTGGCCACCATCTGGTCGCGGCCCTGGCCGACGATGACCGCCCGGTGGTCGAACCGTGCCCTGGCGGTCGCGAGAGTGTGCGCCACGTCCACCGGGCGGATGTCCTCATCGGCAGCGACCCGGTCGTGCAGCCGCCGGACCTGCTGGTCCAGTGACGCAGCCGACTGGGCGCTCAGCACCCACGCCGACGGGCCGGCCACGATGTCAGCCGGCTCAACTGCGTCGCCGGGATCTGGTTCTTCCAAGATGACGTGCGCGTTCGTGCCGCTGATGCCGAAGGACGACACCCCGGCCCGGCGTGGCTTCTCGGCTCGGCGCGGCCATGGCAGGTCCTCGGTGAGCAGTCGCACCGCGCCCGCCGTCCAGTCCACCTTGTGCGTCGGCTCGGAAACGCTCAGCGTGCGCGGCATCTGCTCGTGCTGCATCGACTCGATAAGCTTGATGACGCCGGCGACACCGGCTGCGGCCTGGGTATGGCCGATGTTCGACTTCACCGAACCCAGGCGCAGTGGGCGCTCCGCGGGCCGGTTCTGCCCGTACGTCGCCAGAATCGCGTGCGCCTCGATCGGATCGCCCAGCGGTGTGCCGGTGCCGTGCGCCTCGACCACGTCGATGTCGGCCGCTTCCAGCCGCGCGTCGGCCAGCGCGAGCGTGATCACCCTCTCCTGCGACGGGCCGTTGGGCGCGGTCAGGCCGTTGCTCGCGCCGTCCTGATTCACCGCGGTGCCCCGGACGAGGCCGAGGACCGGCCGGCCGTTGCGGCGGGCGTCGGACAGCCGCTCCAGCAGCACTGTTCCCGCGCCCTCGGACCACACCGTGCCGTCGGCGTCGTCGGAGAACGCCTTGCACTTGCCCTCCGGGGACAGCCCGCGCTGCCGCGAGAACTCCACGAACATATCCGGTACGGCCATCACCGACACGCCGCCGGCCAGCGCCATCGTGCACTCACCGCGGCGCAGTGACTGCACGGCAAGATGGATCGCGACAAGCGACGACGAGCACGCGGTATCCAGCGACACCGCCGGGCCCTCAAGGCCGAGCGTGTAGGCGACCCGGCCCGACAGCACGCTGGGCGAACTGGACACCAGCAGCGTTCCGTCCGCCTCGGCCGGTATGTCGGACAGGAACCGAGTCGCGTAGTGGTCGTACATGATCCCGGCGTAGACGCCGGTCCGGCTGCCGTGCAGGGACGTCGGGTCGATACCGGCTCGCTCGAACGCCTCCCACGCGGTCTCAAGGAACAGCCGGTGCTGGGGGTCGGTCGCCAGCGCGTTGCGCGGGCTCATCTGGAAGAACGGCGCGTCGAACTCACCCGCGTCGTGCAGGAAGCCGCCGCTGAGCGTGTACGTCGTTCCGGGGACATCGGGGTCCGGGTTGTACAGCCGCTCGTTGTCCCAGCCCCGGTCGGTCGGGAAGGCGCTGATCGCATCCGTTCCTGACGCGATCAGTTCCCACAGTTCGCCCGGGCTGGTGACCCCGCCCGGGTAGCGGCAGGCCATGCCGACGATCGCGATCGGCTCGTGACTCCTGGCGTCGATGTCGGCCAACTTCGCCCGAGCGTCGGCGAGGTCCAGCGTCACCCGCTTGAGATACTCGCGGAGCTTGTCTTCGCCTGCCATCGCTGATCCCTTCTCAATCCCGTTGTTTGTCGATGTAGCTGAAGATCTCTTCATCAGAGGCCGCGCCGAGGTGGGCCAGCGACTCGCCGTCATCGGCCGCCGCCTCCGACGGCGCGTGCAGGCGGAGCAGGGCGGCTTGCAGCACCGCGATGACCTGGGCCTGATCGTCGTCGGCGACATCGGGTCGCTCGAGCTGGGCGGAGACCCGGTCGACGGCGTCGCGCAGCACCTGGTGCGGGGCGGGCGGGGCCGGCGCCAGCTCGCTGAGAAGGTGGCGGGCCAGCAGAGTCACCGTCGGCTGGTTGAATACCAGCGTGGTCGGCAGCCGCAGACCGGTCTCGGATCCGAGACGGTTGCGGAGTTCCACCGAGGTCAGCGAGTCGAATCCCAGCTCGGTAAACGGCCGGTCGAGTTCTATCTCGTCCGCGCGGGAGTGGCCGAGCGCCGCCGCGACCTGCGCCCGGACGAGATCCAGCACCATCGTCTGCGCCTCGCCGCGGTCGAGGGCAGCCAGCCGGTCCGGCAACCCGCCGGCCGGGGTGGCACCAGCGACCTGGGCATTGCCCGGCGCCCCGGCGGGTGCGGACGCCGCGGCGCGGGGTGCCCGGACCAGGCCGCGGAGCACCGCCGGAGTCTCACCGCCCGAAGCGCTCAGCCCGGCCAGGTCCAGGTCTGCGGCGATCAGCGCGCCGGTCTCGCGCAGCGCCGCGTCGAACAGGTCCAGGCCCCGTTCCGGGGTGAGCGCGGCCAGACCGCCGCCGGACAGCCGGGCGGAGTCCGTGCTGGACAGCGCCGCGGTCATCGACGTGGGCAGCGACCACAGTCCCCAGGCGATCGACACCGCGGGCAGACCGAGATCCCGGCGGTGCACAGCGAGCGCGTCCAGGAATGCGTTGGCCGCGGCGTAGTTGGCCTGGCCGGCGTTGCCGAGCACCCCCGCGATCGAGGAGAACAGCACGAACGCGCTGAGCGGCATCCCGGCGGTCAGCTCGTGCAACAGCAAGCCTGCGTCGACCTTGGGGTGCAGTGCCGCGTCCAGCTGATCGGGGGACAGCCCCTCGACAGTGGCGTCGTCGAGCACGCCGGCCGCGTGCACGACCCCGGTCAGCTGCACCGACTTGAGCAGCCTCGTCAGCGCCCGCCGGTCCGACACGTCGCACGCCGCGATCCGCACCGATGCGCCGAGCGCCTCCAGGCGCTCGGCCAGTTCACCGGCGCCCGGCGCGGCCGATCCCCGGCGCGAGGTCAGCAGCAGGTCACGGACGCCATGGCGGGCGACCAGGTGAGCTGCCACCACGGCGCCGAGGCCGCTGGTGCCGCCGGTGACCAGCACAGTGCCCGATCCCAGCTCAGCGGCGTGCCCGGCGGCCTCGGACGTGCGGCGGGCCAGCCGCGGCACCAGCACCTGGCCGTCGCGCACCGCGCACTGCGGCTCCCCGGCCGCTATGGCGGCAGCGAGCAGTCCCCACGAGCCGGCCGCTTCCCCGACGTCGGCCAGCACGAACCGGCCCGGATGCTCTGTGGCCGCTGAGCGCACGAGGCCCCACATCGGCGCGCCGGCCAGCGTGTCCCTGTCGGCGACGAGCACCAGCCGGGAGTCGGCAAACCGCTCGTCGCTGACCCACTGCTGCACCACGTCAAGTAGCTGGCGCAGGCCCTCGTGCACGGCGTACCCGGGATCGTCGGCCTCGTCCTGCACATCCGGCAGGTAGGGCAGCACGACGACGGCGGGCACCGCACCGGCCACCTGGTCGGCCACCGAGGCGAGTTCGTAGTAGAGCGGCGCGTTGATGCCGTCGGACTGCAGCGCATCACAGACGTCCTTGGCCCGTGGATCGGTCCCGACGACGGCCCACTGGCGGTCGGCGAGCTGCGCTGCGGACAGGGCGGGGACCGGTGCTGCGATCCAGTTGAGGTCGTACAGGCCCGCGGACGAGCCGGCCGGAGCCGCCAGGGAGCCGCCGCCCGGCGCCCGGCGCATCGTCAGCGAGTCGACCCGGGCCACCGGTCGTCCGGTGCCGTCGTAGATGGCCAGTGCGACACCGCCATCGGCCGATTCGCTCAGCCGGACGCGAATCCGATCAGCGCCAGCCGCGCTCACCCGGATGCCGGACCAGGAGAACGGCAACAGCAGCCCGCCGTCCGCATCGGCTGCCGCGTCCAGCACCAGAATATGCAGCGCCGCGTCCAGCAGCGCAGGGTGCATCGCGAAGGAACGAGCGCCGGCGGTGACCGGTTCGGGCAGCCGCACCTCGGCGTAGGAGTCGGTGCCGCTCCGCCATGCGGCGAGCAGGCCCTGGAAGGCGGGACCGTATTCGTAGCCGGCCTCGGCAAGCCGGTCGTACGCGTCGGTCAGGTGGATCGGCGTGGCGCCGGCCGGCGGCCAGGCGGCCAGGCTGTCGCGGTTGGCGGGCTCGTCCCCGGCGGCCAGCGTCCCGCTGGCGTGCCGGATCCAGTCGGCGTCGACTGCCCCGGCTGCCCGCGAGTGGATCGCCAGGGTGCGGAATCCGGCTGCATCCGGGCCGCCGGCCGTGACCTGCACGTCCACCGCGCCGATCTCGGGCAGCACCAGCGGTGCCTGCACGGTCAGCTCGTGCACGGCGCCGGCGCCGGACGCGGCAGCCGCCTGCAGGGCAAGTTCGACGAAGGCGGTGCCGGGCAGCAGCACCGCGCCGCCGACGGTGTGGTCGGCCAGCCAGGGCACCGCGCTGCGTGAGATCCGGCCGGTGAGCAGGAAGCCGTCGCTGTCGGCCATCGGCTGGACGGCGGCAAGCAGCGGGTGCCCCAGCGCGCCGGCCGCGGGCCCGCGGTCGGCGCCGGTCAGCCAGTAGCGCTGCCGGTCGAAGGCGTAGGCCGGCAGGTCGAGATTCCGGTCCGGGCCGACATCGCGACCGCGCGCGCCGAGGATCGCCGGCCAGCTGACGGCCGCCCCCTGGACCCAGGCTTTCGCCACCGAGGCGAGGAAGTCGGTCCTGGCACCCGCACCGCGGTGCAGCGTACCGATGGCCGCGCCGTCAATGCCCGCGTCGGAGAGAATCTCGGCGATTGCGGCCGCGAGCACCGGGTGCGGGCTCACTTCGATGAACAAGGGTTTGTCGTAGTCCTGGAAAGCGCGGATGGCGGTGTCGAAACGCACCTGCTCGGCCAGGTTGAAGTACCAGTACTCGGTCCCCAGCGCGCTGCCCGGAATGAAGTCGCCGATGCTGGAGGAGCAGATCGCGGTCGGGGTGTCCCGGGGCGCCAGCTCGCCAATGCGCGCCAGCAAGTCGTCGTGCACCTTCTCGACATGGGGGCAGTGCGAGGCGTAGTCGAGGGCTATCCGGCGCAGCTGCACGGTGTCCTGCCAGCTGCTGGTGAACTGCGCCAGCGCGTCCGGGTCGCCGGCGACCACCGTGCTGGACGGGCCGTTGTCCGCCGCCACCCACAGCTGGTCCGGCCACGGGGCGATCTTGCCCAGCACGTCGGCCACGGGCAGGGACACCGAGATCATGCCGCCGGTGCCGTCCAGCGTGGCGAGCACCTGGCTGCGCAGCGCGGCTACCTTCGCGGCATCGGCCAGGCTGAGCGCGCCGGACACGCACGCGGCGGCGATCTCGCCCTGGGAGTGGCCGACCACCGCGGCCGGCTCGATGCCCGCCGACCGCCACATCTCGGCGAGGGAGACCATCACCGCGAACAGCACCGGCTGGATGACTCCGGAGCCCTCCAGTGCCGGCGCGCCGCCGGCGCCGGTGAGGACGTCGTGCACGGACCAGCCGGTGTGCGGTCGCAGCGCCTCGTCACATCGGCGCAGTTGAGCTGCGAACGTCTCGTCGGCCGCCAGCAGATCGCGGGCCATGCCCGCCCACTGCCCGCCCTGGCCGGGAAAGACGAACACCGGCTGCAGGTCTCCGGCGCCGTGGCCCGTCGATGCTCTCGGATGGGTCCCGCCGTCGGCGAGCGCGGCCAGCGCGGCGCACAGCTCGTCCCGGTCGGCTGCCACCACCGCAGCGCGGTGGGCGAAGGACGGCCGGCCAGCCAGCCGGGGGCCGGCCGCCGCCAGATCGAGCTCGGGCGCGGATGCGGCGTAGCAGCGCAGCCGTCCGGCCTGTGCCCGCAGGGAGCCGGCCGTGCGCGCGGACAGCATCCACACCAGCGGCCGGAGTTCGGCCGGCGGTGCGCCGGCCAGCTCGCCTGCGTCGGTCGGCTCGCCTGCGCCGGCCGGCTCGTCGGCGCCCGGGGCGGGCGCCGCCTGCAGGATGAGATGCGCGTTGGTGCCGCTGATGCCGAAGCCCGACACCGCGGCACGGCGCGGCCGGTCCGGACAGACCCAGTCCTGCTGCTGTGTCAGCAGCCGGACCTGGCCGCCAGCCCAGTCCACCGCGGCCGTCGGCTCGTCGGCGTGCAATGTCCGCGGCAGCACCCCGTGCCGCATCGCGAGCACCATCTTGATGACGCCGGCGACGCCGGCGGCGGCCTGGGTGTGGCCGATGTTGGACTTGACCGAGCCGAGCCACAGCGGCTGCCCGGCCGGCCGGTTCCGGCCGTAGGTCGCCACGATCGCGTTGGCCTCGATCGGGTCGCCGAGCGCGGTACCCGTGCCGTGTGCCTCGACCGCATCCACTTGCGCCGGGTCAAGTCCCGCGCTGGCGAGGGCCTGCCGGATCACCTGCTGCTGCGCCTGGCCGTTCGGGGCGGTCAGGCCATTACTCGCGCCGTCGGAGTTGACCGCGCCGCCAGCGATGAGCGCCAGCACCGGGTGCCCGTTCTCGCGAGCGTCGCAGAGCCGTTCCAGCAGCAGCATCCCGGCGCCCTCGGCGAACGAAGTGCCGTCGGCTGCGGCACTGAACGCCTTCGCGCGACCGTCCACCGCCAGCCCGTTCTGGCGGGTGAACTCGACGAGGTTGCCGGGATTGGACATCACCGTCACGCCGCCGGCCAGTGCCAGCGAGCACTCGCCGCGGCGCAGCGCCGAGCTGGCGAGCTGGATGGCGACCAGCGACGACGAGCAGGCCGTGTCCACGGTGAGCGCCGGACCCTGCAGCCCGAACGTGTACGCGATGCGCCCGGACGCGACGCTGAGCGCCGTGCCGGTGAGCAGGTGGCCGTCGGCTGCGCCGGTGGGCTGGTGCAAACGGGGACCATAGTCGGTGGCCATGGCGCCGACGAATACGCCGGTCGGCGTCCCGGCCAGGTCGGCGGGATCGATGCCGGCGCGCTCGATCGTCTCCCAGGAGGTCTCCAGCAGCAGTCGCTGCTGCGGGTCCATGCCCAGCGCCTCGCGTGGGCTCAGGCCGAAGAAAGCTGCGTCGAAGGTGTCGGCGTCGTGCAGGAACCCGCCGTACCGGGTGGCGCAGGTGCCCGGCTGTTCCGGTCCGCCGAAGAGGGCGTCCAGGTCCCAGCCGCGATTCACCGGCAGCTTGGATATGGCGTCACCGCCGGCGGACACCAGCCGCCAGAGATCCTCGGGCGAGGCGACGTCACCCGGAAAGCGGCAGCCCATCGCGACGATCGCGATCGGATCGCCCGCCGGTGCCGGCGGCGATCCGCCGGGCGATTCGCCGGCCGCGGTCCCGGTCCCGGTCAGCTCGGCGTGCACGTGCCCGGCCAGGCGGGCCGGGGTGGGGAAGTCGAAGGTCAGGGTGCTCGGCAGCCTAAGTCCGGTGAGCGACCGCAGCCGGGCGCACACCTCTACCGCGCCGGCCGAGTCCAGCCCGAGGTCCTTGAACGTGCGGGACGGGTCCACGGCCCGGTTGCCCGCGTAGCCCAGCACAGCGGCGGCAGCGCCGGTCACCAGGTCCTGCACCGCATGGCGGGACATGCCGGCGGGCACGGGCACGGGCTCGGCAACGGCCGGCCGGGCAACGTCTTGCTGGCCCGCGCGGCGGCGCGACGGGGCGTCCAGCCAGTGCCGCTCGCGCTGGAACGCGTAGGTGGGCAGGTCGGTCAGGCGTGCGCCAGGGACGTCGCAGCGAGTGTTCCAGTCGATGTCCGCGCCGCCGACGAACGCCTCGGCCACGCTGCGCCGGAACTCGTCCGGGCCGTCGGCGTCGCGGTGCAGCGTGCCGATGACGGTAGCCTCCCGGCCACTGTCGTCCACGGTCTCGGACATGCTGCCCACGAGTACCGGGTGCGGGCTGCACTCGATGAACAGGCCGCAGTCCAGGGCCAGCGCCTGCCGGGTCGCCTCGGCGAACCTGATCGGCTGGCGCAGGCTCTGGAACCAGTACTCGGGGTCGAGCCCGGTGGTGTCCATCGGTTGGCCGGTAAGGGTGGAGATGAAGAGCGTGTCCGTGGCTCTCGGCGTGACCGGGGCCAGCTGGGTCAGCAGCTCCGCGCGTAGCCCGTCCACCGCGGCGGAGTGTGAGGCGTACTGGACCGGGAGGATCTTGCTACGGCAGCCCGCGGCCTGCAGCTCCTGGTGCAGATCCGCCAGCGCGGCGGCTGCACCCGACACGACGACGGATCGGGGGCCGTTCACTGCCGCGATGGTGAGGCCCGGCATTCCGGCAAGCCGCTTGACAACGTCGTCGACCGAGGCCCCGATCGACATCATGCCGCCGCCTGCGATCCGGCGAATCGCCCGGCTGCGCAGGGCCACGACGCGCGCCGCGTCAGTGACCGAGAGCGCGCCAACGACGGTCGCCGCGGCGATCTCACCCTGCGAGTGGCCGATCACCATATCCGCCCGCAGGCCCTCGCTGCGCCACAGCTCGGCGAGGGACACCATGACCGCCCAGAGCGCGGGCTGCACGACGTCAACCCGGCTGAGATCCGGTACGCCGGGCGCGGACCGCAGGACGTCCAGGAGCGAGTAGTCGATAAACGGCGCCAGTGCCTCGGCGCACTCGCTCAGCCGCTCGCGGAAGACAGGTGACTCTGCCAGCAGGTCCCGTGCCATGCCCTGCCACTGCGATCCCTGTCCGGGGAAGACCAGCGCGCAGGCGCCCGGCACCGCTCGACCGAGCAGCACCGACCGCCCGGGCTGGCCTGCGGCCAGGGCATCGAGACCGGCCAGCAGTTCATCGCGCCCGGTGCCGAGCAGTACGGCCCGATGCTCGAATCGTGCTCGGGTTCGCGCCAGCGAGAAGGCGACATCGGCCGCCTCGAACGAGTCCAGCCCGCCGAGGTGCTCCGACAGTCGGCCCGCCTGCGCCCGCAGCGCCGGTGCGGACCGAGCCGTCAGGATCCACGGCGCGCCCTGCCCGGGATCGGCGGCGCGCTCGGCGGCCACCTGCCGCGGCGGTTCAGCCAGCACCAGGTGGCAGTTGGTGCCGCCGAGGCCGAACGAGCTGACCCCGGCCACCAGCCGGTGATCGGGCCTGGGCCACTCGCGTGCGGCAGTCACCACCTCTAGGCGCAATCCCGCCATGTCGATGGCCGGGTTGGGTACCTTGAAGTTCAGGCTGGGCGTCAGGCCGCGGTGCACGATGTTCAGGATGACCTTGAGCAGTCCGGCCACCCCGGCAGCGCCCTCGAGGTGCCCGATGTTCGTCTTCACCGAGCCCACCAGCAACGGCGCGTCGACGCGCCGGTTCCCGGCGAGCGCCCCGCTGAGCGCGGCCGCCTCGATCGGGTCGCCGACCCTGGTCCCGGTGCCGTGCAGCTCGACGTACTGCACCTCCGTGGCCTCGACACCGGCCCGCCGGCAGGCCAGCCGGATGACTTCCTGCTGCGCGCGCCCGCTGGGAACCGTCAGGCCATCGCCGCCGCCGTCGTTGTTGACTGCGCCGCCGAGGATCACGCAGTGGACCGGGTCACCGTCGGCCAGGGCGGCGGCGAGCGGCTTGAGCACGACAAGGGCGCCGCCTTCGCCGCGGACGTAGCCGTTGGCCCGGCTGTCGAAGGTGTAGCAGCGGCCGTCCGGTGACAGCGCGCCGAACCCGGCGATGGCCGCGCTGGTCTCGGGCAGCAGGTTAAGGTTCACGCCCCCGGCGAGCGCCAGTTCGACGTCACCGCGTCGCAGGCCTTCGCAGGCGAGCTGCACGGCCAGCAGCGACGAGGATTGCCCGGCGTCGATGGTCATGCTCGGCCCCTGCAGGCCGAACAGGTAGGAAATCCGGTTGGCGGTCAGGCTGCGCTGCGTGCCGGTGAAGGCATAGGAGCTGGGCGCCTCGGCGTCGAGCCGGTCGTGCAGGGCGGCGTAGTCGTCGTTGATGGCACCGATGAAGACCCCCGTCGCCGTCCCGCGCAGCTCGCTAGTGGCGATCCGGGCGTGCTCGAAAGCCTCCCATGACAGTTCGAGCGCAAGCCGCTGCTGGGGGTCCATCGCGTCGGCTTCGTTGGGTGAGATCCCGAAGCAGTCCGCGTCGAACAGGTCCACGTCAGCGATGAATCCACCGCGGTGATACTCGTCGCGGGAGGTTGGCGGCCAGCGGCTGCCCGGCGCCTCGGTGATCGCGTCAACTCCCGCGTTCAGGAGCTGCCAGAGCTGGTCGGGCGTGCTTGCCAGCGGGAGCCGACAGGACATGCCGATCGCCGCAATCGGTTGCTGCTCGGCCGAACCGTTAGCCATGGAAGACATTTCCCACCCGCCATCATCGTGCATTCTGATAAGGCAATTCTTCGAGGTTCCGCCGGCGGATTCGGGTCGAGGAGTTCATCGTGCGTCGAATCGAATTCATGTGCTCTGGCGAAAATATGCATCGCTGGATTGGCGCAACCCAGTCGACATTAAGATGGTGTGTCGCTGGCAGTTCGTGCGTCAAGGCTGTGGACGGCAATCCCGGTGGCAGGCAGGCGTCGGTAACAAGTTGCCAGCGCGCCTACGTTGCCGGGCCAGTTATCTGCCGAAATCACCGGGTGGGCGCGGGCTAAGTGCCTAGTTTCTTCCAGGAAGAGGTCATAGCCGAGCATGTCGCGCCTTTCTGATCAATGCACCCGGTTGGCGACACAGGCGTAGGGGGTTATCAATATCGCGATGCGGCAGGGCTCCAGCGAGTCCAGTATGCGAAAGCTGACCACGGCCGTCGGCATGAACGGGGCGATGCCCAGGCTGGCAAAGTAGCCGTCAAGATCGAGTTCGACCCGGTAGATGCGTCGCTCGATCTCGGGCTCGGGATCCCACTGGGTGATCTGGCCGCTGTCATCCGTGCGGGCCTGCGACAGCGGGCACCAGCCGTGCTCATCCTTGCGCTCGAGCTGGGCAAGAACGCCCGCAGCGGGACGGCCGTGCAGGCAGTCGATCGCGGCGATCGTGATGCTCACTCCTCTGCACTCCCTTCCGGCCGCACTCCCTTCCGGCCGCTGGGCAGGCCCAGCTCGTTGAGGAACGTGATGGTCCGGAGGCCAGGAACAGGGTCGTAGCCGTGCGCGGACAGGCCTCGTCGGCTCCGTCCGGACCGGTCCAGCGGAGCACAGCCTGGGCAACGCCAGCGGCCCCGGAGAGATCGATGCATCGGTGACTCCTTTCTCGCGGTCACTGTCAGTAGGCCTGAGCGCCTTATCCGCCTGCTATCAGCGAGCTATGGCGGCGACGGGGCGGCCGTGCGAGGGGGGCGCGCTGCACCCGTCGTGCCTGCTGACCGCCGGCCCGTCCGCCGCGGGCCGAGACCGGGGCGAAGGCCTCGCGACATGCAATGATGGGCGCAAGGGCAGAACCGAGTGCGTTAGGGGCAGAATGCAGTTTCGGCTGCTGGGATCGCTTGAGGTGAGCGTCGCTGGCCATCCGGTCGATCTGGAAGCTGCTCGTCTGCAGGTCATCGTGGCCGTGCTTCTCCTGGAGGCCAACAACGTCGTCTCGGTGAGCAGGCTGATCGACGCCATCTGGGATGACGATCCGCCGGCCACGGCCAGGAGCCAGGTGCAGATCTGCATCTCGACGCTGCGACGCCTGCTGGCTGACGGCGCTGAGGCGGATGTCATCGTGACGCGCTCGCCCGGATACATGCTGGTGGTTCCCGACGAGGCGCGGGACATCAGCCAGTTCGAGCTGCTTGTCGCGCGCGGCAGGGCCGCCGCGGCCGAGCAGCGCCCCGTCGATGCCGTCGCCGACCTTCGGGCTGGCCTCGGCCTGTGGCGGGGCCCGGCTGCCGCTGGCATTGAGAGCCGGATCGTCAGGATGGCCGTGACCAGGCTGGATGAGAACCGGCTGGCCGTGCTCGGGGACTGCCTGAAGCTCGAGCTCGAGCTCGGCCATCACCGCGAGGTCATCGGCGAATTGCGTGGTCTCGTGGCTGAGTACCCGCTGCGTGAGCGGCTGCGGATGCTGTTGATGCTGGCCCTCTACCGGGCCGGACGCCAGGCAGACGCGCTGGAGTCGTTCCGGGAGGTCCGCGAGCTCCTCCTGGACGAGCTCGGCCTGGATCCGGGCGAGGAGCTTCGCGACATGGAACGGGCTATCCTCGCCAATGACCGCTCGCTGGACGTTCAGCCGGTCCCGGTACGAGCCGGCGGCCTCCAGCCCGTCCCACGGCAGCTGCCCGCCACGCTGGCCGACTTCACTGGCCGGGATGACATCCTGGAACGGATCTGCGCGCTGCTCGCTCCGGCAGACGGGACCGTGCCGCAGTACTTACCAGTGGTGACGCTGACCGGCAAGGGCGGGATCGGCAAGACGACGCTCGCCCTGCATGCGGCGCATCAGATCAGCGAGGCGTTTCCGGACGGCCAGCTTTACGCGCAGCTGCACGGCACCAGCAGCGAGCCGCGCCCCCCCGCCAGCCTGCTGGAGGGCTTCCTGCGTTCCTTCGGAGTCCCGCCGGCCACCGTGCCCGACAGCGTGGATGAGCGCATGGCCATGTACCGCAGCTGGCTGAGCGGTCGCCGCGTGCTGGTGGTGCTGGACGACGCAGGCAGCCTCAGCCAGGTGCTGCCAGTTCTGCCAGGCAGCGCGACCTGCGCGGTGATCATCACAACCCGGAACCGGCTAGGCGGGCCGGACGGCGCGCAGCAATTCGAGGTCGAGGCGTTCGACGACCCCTCCGGCGTGCGCCTACTGGCTAGCGTGATCGGCGCAGACCGGGTGCGCTCGGACGAGGCGGCGGCTGGGCAGCTGGTACGGCTGTGCGACCGGCTGCCGATCGCGCTGCGGATCGTCGCGGCCAAGCTCGCTGCTCGGCCGCACTGGCCGATCAGCCAGATGGTGCGACGGCTGGAGGACGGGAAGCGCCGCCTGGACGAGCTCAACCTGGATGGCGTGAGCGTCCGGGCGACGATCTCGTTCTCCTACGAGAGCCTCGGCAAGGAGGAGAGGAGGCTGCTCGCCCTGCTGAGCCTGCTCGGCCCTGGGGATTTCTCTCCGTGGGTCGGCTCACCGCTGCTGGGCGTAGATGTCGGAACGGCCGCGGACCTGCTTGAGGAACTAGTGGCATCCCGGCTAGTGGAGGCATGGGTGTCGACTGGCGGTTCCGTCCGCTACCAGCTGCACGACCTTGTCCGGCTCTTCGCGGTCGAGCGGCTCGTTCAACTTGAGGCAGCATCAGCGCGAACAGAGGCACTGGGCCGCCTGCTCGGCTGCTGGCTGTTCTTGGCCGGTGAGGCGCACCGGCGCGAATGCGGCGGCGATTTTAGCCTGCTGCACGGCCACGCCGACTTGTGGCGGCTGCCCGAGGCCACTGTTGACGAGCTGCTGGCCGACCCGCTCGGCTGGCTTCATCACGAGCGACCCGCGCTGGTCGCGGCGATTCACCAGGCGGCACGGGCCAGCTTCGACGAGCTGTGCTGGGATCTCGCGACCACCGCCGTAACTCTCTTCGAAGCCGGGAATTACGTCGACGACTGGCGGACCACCCACGAGGCCGCGCTGGAAGTGGTGCGGCGGACCGGCAATCGCCGGGGAGAGGCTGCCGTGACCTGCTCACTGGCGACACTGTCGCTGACTAAGCAGCCGGACGAGGCGGCGCGGCTGCTGGAGACTGCCCTCGCTGCCTTTGATGAGCTCGACGATGTGCACGGCAAGGCTCTCGCGCTAGGGCAGCTGGCCTTTGTGGACCGGCTCAGCGGGCGGGAGGAGGAAGCCGTCGCCCGGTACCGGCAAGCACTCAGCTGGTTCCGTGCATCAGGCGACCTGATCGGCGAAATCGACATGCTTCGCGGGATAGCGAAGATCTACCTGGACCGGGATCAGGGCGATGCCGCGGAGACGCTGCTGGCTGAGGCTTCGCAGCTCTGCCGACGGGTGCGGTCGCGCCGCGTAAAGGCGCAGACCATGTTTCAGCTCGGCGAGTTCTATCTCAAGCGGGATGGCCTGCAGCTGGCGGAAGAGTCCTTTGACGAGGTCCTGCGGGTGACCCGCGAGGCCAACGACACGATCGGCCAGGCCTACGGCCTGCTCGGCGCGGGCACCGTCTATTCCGCGCGCGGTGACTACGCGGTAGCCAACGAGAAACTGCAGTCGGCGCTAGAGTCGGCCCGGGGTACCGGTCACTTTCTCGTCCAGGGCCAGATCCTGCTCGCGCTGGCCGAGGTGGCCGCGCTTCGCAACGACGACGCCGGAGCCATGGGCAGGCTGGAAGCGGCACGTGAGGTCCTGCACGATCTCGGGCCCGAAGCTACGGTGCGGGCGCGGCTGCTGGGCATGCACGCCCAACTGGACACGAAGATCTCATAGCCGTAGCGGCTTGTCGCTAGCGGGCTCACGCGTCGCAGCCGGTGCTAGCCACGGAAATGCTATGCGGGCGGTCGCGCGTGGGTCTGCGGGCCGCCAAATGCCTCGTCGACGATCCGGCACGCCCACCGCATCCGCGTGACTGCCATCTCCGGATGGTCGCCGAACTCCTGTGCGACCCGCTCGGCGCAGCCTAGGCGGCCGAATTGCCGGACGGCACCCGCGATGGCTTCCTGTACCTGGCTGGCGCTGGGCAGCTCAGAACACTGCGCAGCCGACATGAACAGAGCGTCGGTCCGGGCGCTGCTCATCCTAAGGTGGCTCTTCGTAGGCCGCATGGCGGCTCTCCTCGGTGGTCTGATATCCCGATTACGCCATCGTGGCGGTTACCCCCACGGCGTACCGCCGGAACTCCCCGGCGCACCAGAACCCCACAGCGAACCGGAGCCCCACGGCGTACCGCCGGAACCCCACAGCGAACCGGAGCCCCACGGCGTACCGCCGGAACCCCGCAGGGGCGCGGGGGTCACCGCTGCAGCAGCAGACTCTGCGTGGGAAGTCGGCTGTGCGGAGGCCAGGCCGACGAGTCCGGTAGTGCCAGCGGCGACAACCGTGACGGCAAGGACGCTGACGCGGCCGACAATGCGGTTCATTCGTACCTCCTGCGCGAGTAGGGAGTGCCAGATCGCTGCTTCGTGACCTAGTCCACCCTCACCGGCTCTCTTATCTCCATTGCCATGCCATCGTGGCGCCAGCGATCCCAGGTTCGGGACACTTGAGCTGAGTTTGGAGCGGCATGGCGTAGCGGCCCTGCTGGTTGCCCGGGTCAGTCGCGGCCGGGACTGTGACCAGGACCCGCCAGCCCGGTCTCGTAGGCCAGGACGACCGCCTGCACCCTGTCCCGTAGCTGGAGCTTGGCGAGGAGCGCGGGCGGTCGAGTCGGGTAGCAGGTCCAGCCGGCCGGCGAGGTGTATCTGCCAGCGGCCGGACGGCCCGGCCAGCTGATCGGGAATGACCCGCTCGGCGAGGCGCATCAGGAAATCGATCTCGGCGGGCGCGCGCCTGCTCAGGTTGTCGATCGATGCAACGAAGATCGTCACATGGGTGATTTGCGTCGGCGCACCAGCTGAGCACCTCTTCGATGTGCTCAGCGCCTCTTCGATGTGCTCAGCGCCGCGCTGGTGGCCGAGGCTGACGTCGTCCAACCCCATCTGGCGCGCCCAGCGCCGGTTGCCGTCGATGATGATGGCGAGATGCCGCGGGACCGGCCCGCTGGCCAGCTGGGCGCGCAGCCTGCTGGCGTAGAGCCCGTAGATCGCCTGACCCAGGACCGTGCGGACAACCCACGCCACCTGCTCACTGGCCGCCGCCGCTCACGGCCGCCCCTGCACGGCCGCGGTCGGCTTCGGCAGCCGCCGTGCGTGGTGAATCCGGGGGCCGATCACCCTGCGATGTGGTCGATCCCCGGATTCACCACGCATCGCGCGGGATTCACCATGCCGGGCACGGCGCGGCGCGCCACGTCGTGCCATGCGCTCACACGCCGGCCGGCAGGCCCCGCAGGGCCTCGTCGATGGCGCGTTCAGCCAGCTCGTAGTCGCGCAGCTGGCCGGACATGTAGTCGGCGTAGGCCGCGAGGTCAAGCAGCCCGTGACCGCACAGCGCCGTCAGGATTACCTTCTCCTCGCCGGTCTCCTTGCAGCGCAGGGCCTCCTCGATGCACGCGGCCACCGCGTGGGTCGGCTCGGGCGCGGGCACGATTCCCTCGGTCCTGGCGAATCGCAGCCCCGCCTCGAAGCACTCCGACTGCGGCTTGGCCACGGCCTCGATCAGGCCGAGCTCGTAGATGTGCGACAGCAGCGGGGACATCCCGTGATACCGCAGCCCGCCGGCGTGGATCGGGTCCGGGATGAACTCATGGCCGAGCGTGTGCATCTTGAGCAGCGGGGTGAAGCCAGCGGTATCGCCGAAGTCGTAGGCGTAGACGCCGCGGGTGAAGGACGGGCAGGCGGCTGGCTCGACAGCGCGGATCACCGGGTTGATCTTTCCGGCCAGCTTCTCCCTGAGGAAGGGAAAGGCCAGGCCGCCGAAGTTGGACCCGCCGCCGGTACAGCCGATGATCACGTCGGGCGTGTCGCCGGCCTGGGCAAGCTGCTTGATCGCCTCCTCGCCGATGACCGTCTGGTGCATGAGCACGTGGTTGAGCACGCTGCCGAGCGAGTAACGGGCCGCCGGATCCCCGGCGGCGACCTCCACGGCCTCGCTGATCGCGATGCCCAGGCTGCCGGTCGAGTCGGGGTGCTCGGCGAGTACCGCGCGCCCGGCGGATGTCAGGTCGGACGGGCTCGGGTGCACCGTCGCCCCGTAGGTCTCCATCAGCATCTTGCGATAGGGCTTCTGGTCATAGGACGCGCGGACCATCCATACCTCGAGGTCCAGGCCGAAGATCGAGGAGGCGAACGCCAGCGCGCTGCCCCACTGGCCGGCCCCGGTCTCGGTGGTCAGCTTGCGCACGCCCTCGGCGGCGTTGTAGTACGCCTGCGGTACCGCGGTGTTGGGCTTGTGCGAGCCTGCCGGGCTGCCGCCCTCGTACTTGTAGTAGATGCGGGCCGGCGTGCCGAGATCCTTCTCCAGCCGCCTGGCCCGGTACAGCGGGGTCGGCCGCCATAGCCGGTAGACGTCCAGGACGTCCTCGGGGATCGTGATGTGGCGCTCGCCCGAGACCTCCTGGGCGATGAGCGCGGCCGGGAAAAGCGGGGCGAGGTCGTCCGGGCCGACCGGCTGCCGGGTGCCGGGATGCAGCGGGGGCGGCGGCGGTGAGGGAAGGTCGGCGATGATGTTGTACCACTGCCGCGGCAGCTCAGATTCCTGCAGAACGTACTTGAGCTGACGATCCATGGCTGCCTCCGGCGCTGCCGAGCTGAAATGCGGTGATCGTCCACGCTAGTGGAGAAGCACGCGCACGAGAAGAGCCGCGCGGCGTGCTAGCCCGGGGAGCGCGTTGTTGAATTCCCACCAGTCGGCCGGCCTGCACAACTCCTCGTCCCGCAACGGCGGGCGGGGCAGCCCGAGATTCAGGCAGACCCAGGCGCCGAGCGATGAGCAGACCACATGGGCGGGCCGCTCCTTCGGGTCCGCCGGGTCTTGCCAGCCCCACCAGTGATCGACCAGGTCGGCCAGGCCCGCCAGGCGCAACGCGCCAAGGGCCAGCGGGGAATCGACGTAATTGGCCATTTCCACGTAGCCGACTCCGCCAGGCCGTCCCTCAATGCCCCACCAGGTGCCGCGCTTGTCCTGATGGCGAACCACGACCACGTGATTCGCCAGGTTGGGCTTGCCCTCGAGCCCCTCGCCGAACCGGATCAGTTCGGAGGGGCGGTTCCGGCATTGACGGCGAGCACGTCGCCGACACCCATCGCGTCTATCACGGCCTGAATTTACCCAGGTAACCTGCAGTTGACCCGGAGGTAAATCATGCGTGTTGACATCTGGAGTGACCTCGTCTGCCCGTGGTGCTACATCGGGAAGCGCCGTTTCGAGCGGGGGCTCGCCGCCTTCGAGCACTCAGGTGAGGTCGAGGTGGTCTACCACTCCTTCGAGCTTGACCCGGGGATCGAGCCGGGCCAGCCCATCCGGGTCCTGGACATGCTGTCCGCCAAGTACGGCATGCCGCCGGCACAGGCAGCGGCGGCCGAGGAGCGGGTGGCCGCGATGGCGGCGGCCGACGGACTCGGCTACGCCGTGGACAGGCCCGTCGGCAATACCTTCGACGCGCACCGGCTGATGCACCTGGCCGGGGATCTTGGCCGGGCTGAGCCGTTGCTGCAGCGCCTTTACCAGGCGTATTTCGCCGAGGGGCGATCGGTGTTCGATGCGGCGTCGCTGACCGTCCTGGCCGGGGATGCCGGGCTCGATTCGGATGAGGCGAGGCGGGCGCTCGATGACGGCAGCTACGCCGACGAGGTCCGCGCCGACGAGGACCAGGCCAGGGAGCTCGGGATCTCCAGCGTGCCGTTCTTCGTCATCGACTGGAAGTATGGCTTCTCCGGCGCACGGTCCGCTGAGCTGCTGACCGACGCACTGCAGGAAGCCTGGGACGCCGGGCCGACTAGTGGCGAGCCGGCTGGCACTGAGCCGAGCCCGGCTCCGTAGCGGGCTGGCACGGTGACGGTGGGGCACGGCGGCAATGGGCGGCTCCGTGACGGAGGCCGGCTCCGTGACGGAGGGCGGCGCGGTGGCGGAAAGCGCGCGGCGGCAGAGAGCGGCGCGGTGACGGAAAAGGAGGCTGCCGGGCAGCGGGAGGCAAGAGCGCTCGCCCTGCTGCTGGCCGGCGCCGGCGCCACCCATTTCGCCAGGCCCATGACCTATGACGCGATCGTGCCCCGATGGCTGCCCGGCTCCGCGCGGGGCTGGACCTATGTCAGCGGCGCGGCCGAGCTAGTGGTCGCCGCAGCGATCGCCTGCCCCCGGACCCGGCGGGCAGGAGGGCTGGCAGCGGCGGGGCTGTTCGCGGCGGTCTTTCCCGCCAACGTCCAGATGGCATCGGACTGGCGGCGTCGCGCGGCACCGCTGCGCGCTGTCGCCATCGGCAGGCTGCCGCTGCAGGTGCCGCTGATCTGGTGGGCGCTGCGGATCGGCGGTTACCGCGGCGCCACGCCGCAACTGGCCCTGCAGCGCATCAGGCAGAGTCCGGAACCGGCCGCCGCCAGTCGTGAGGAGTGACGTGATGGCACAGATCATGCTCGATCACGTGGACAAGAGCTACGCGGGCGGGGTGAAGGCCGTCAACGACCTGAGCCTGCACATCAGGGACGGTGAGTTCATGGTGCTGGTCGGGCCGTCCGGCTGCGGCAAGTCGACCGTGCTGCGGATGATCGCCGGGCTGGAGGAAATCAGCTCCGGCTCCATCCGGATCGGCGAGCTTCTGGTGAACGATCTGCCGCCGAAGGACCGGGACCTCGCGATGGTGTTCCAGAACTATGCCCTGTACCCGCACATGACCGTCGGGGACAACATGGCGTTCGGTCTCAAGATGCGGCAGATGCCGAAGGAGGAAGTCGACCGGCGGGTGGCCGACGCGGCCAGGATTCTCGGCCTGGAGCAGTACCTGGACCGCAAGCCGGCTGCGCTTTCCGGCGGCCAGCGGCAGCGAGTGGCCATGGGCCGGGCGATCGTCCGGGAACCGCAGGCGTTCCTGATGGACGAGCCGCTGTCGAACCTGGACGCCAAGCTCCGGGTCGGCATGCGATCGTCCCTGGCCCAGCTGCACGAACAGCTGAAGGTCACGACCGTCTACGCTACGCACGACCAGGTCGAGGCTATGACGCTGGGCGATCGGGTGTGCGTGCTCCGGGACGGTCTCCGGCAGCAGGTCGGCACCCCGGGAAACCTGCTGGACCATCCGGTCAACCTGTTCGTGGCCGGATTCATTGGCTCGCCCTCCATGAACCTGGTCACCGCCCGGCTGGGCACCGACGGCGGGCAGGTGACGGCCTCGTTCGGCGCGCACCTGCTGACCATCCCCGGATCGGTGCTGGCAGCACGCCCCGGACTGGACGGCTACGCCGGCCGTGAGGTCATCCTCGGCATCCGGCCATCCGATTTCGAGGACGCACGGCTGGCCGAGCCGTCGTGGGTTCGGATGCCGGCCACCGTCGACGTCACCGAGGAACTTAGCAGCGAGATCCGCGTAATCTTCGTCATCAATGCGCCGCCTGTCGATCATCAGGACACCGCGGCCCTTGCCGCCGACCAGGACGAGGACGAGGCAGTCATCCCCATCGCGGAAGGCAAGTCCCCGTGGACCGCGCGGGTAAGCTCCCGCAGCCGGGTCCGTCCCGGCGATAGCATCGAGTTCGGCGTGGACACCAGCAACCTGCACTTCTTCGACCCGGGCAGCGGGCACGCGATCGGGCAGACGTCGTCGGCCAGCTCAAGCTAGCCGGGGCGGCCTCGAGCTAGCGGGGTGAGGCGGCCCGGTTCCGGCCCGGCAGCCGGCCCGCGGCCCGGCGGGCGGGATCGGGCTCCTGGGGGGCGGAACGCGAGGAGGCGGAGCGGTTTCGTGATGTTCGTCTTCAGCCCGCCCGCCGACGAGGCCGCGGGCCTGCTGACGCTGCCGTTCAGCGAGCCGCTGGAAGAGTGGCAGGATGAGCGGCTTGTCGAGGTCCGCCAGCGGGGCATCTCGCGGCACGTGGTCCGCTTTATCGCCGACAGCGGCGAGCTGTACGCGCTGAAGTCCATCAGCGAGCGGCTGGCCCGGCGGGAGTACCGGCTGCTGCGCGCTCTTGCCGAGCTGAACGTGCCAGCCGTCGAGGTGGTCGGGATCGTGGTCGACCGCTGGACGGAGGCTGACGCGATCCTGGTCACCCGATTCCTCGATTACTCGACTACCTACCGGGCACTGTTCTCTACCCCCCGCGGCGGCCAGCCCACCGACAGTCTGCTCGACGCCCTGGTGGAGTTGCTCGTCCGGCTGCACCTGTCCGGCTTCTTCTGGGGCGACTGCTCGCTGTCCAACACGCTGTTCCGGCAGGACGCGGGCACGCTGGAGGCCTACCTGGTCGATGCGGAGACCAGCGAGCAGCACCCGGCTCTGTCGGCGGGCCAGCGGGCATGGGACGTCGAGCTGGCCACCGAACGGATCTGCGGTGAGCTGTTCGACCTGGAGGCAGGCGGCTTGCTGCCGGCCGGGGTGGACCCAGTGGCGACCGCGGACGCGCTGCAGCCCCGGTACGAGGGTCTCTGGGAGGAGCTGAACAGGGAGGAGACGCTGCGGCCTGAAGAGCAGCGTTACCGCATCGCTGAGCGGCTGCGCCGTCTCAACGAGCTTGGCTTCGACGCTGATGAGGTGGAGCTGATCAGCGCGCCGGACGGCACCAGGCTGCATGTCAGGACCAAGGTGGCAGAGTCGGGCCAGCACAGCAGGCAGCTGTTCCAGCAGGCCGGGATCAGCGCCGATGAGAACCAGGCCCGGCGGCTGCTCAACGACATCGCGAGCTTCCGCGGCTACCTGGAGCTGCGGGACGGCGCGGGAGTTTCCGAGACCGTGGCCGCCCACCGCTGGGTTCAGGAGGTCTACGAGCCTGCCCTGGCCGCGGTCCCGGCCGGCCTGCGCGACCGGCTCGCGCCGCCGGAGATTTTCCACGAGATCCTGGAGCACCGCTGGTATCTGTCCGAGCAGGCAGGCCGGGACGTGGGTACTACGATGGCTGCGCAGTCCTACGTCGACACCGTCCTGCCCGAGGTTCCCCGCCCGCTCACCACGACGATCGAGGGTCTCACCGGGCCGCGGGGCCAGCAGGAACTGGTGGATGAGGGCGCGGCCGAGGAGGCGTGACATGCCGGATTCCGGTCGGTGGGTAGTGGTCGGGCTGGACAACGGCGGCACGACCAACAACGCGACGGTGCTCGACGCAGCGGGCCGGTTCCTCGTCGACAAGCTCGCCGAGGGCCCCAGCTGCGTGCGGGACGGCCCGGAGCGGGCCATCGAAGCGCTCGCGGACTCGCTGGCCCAGGTGCTCGCGCTGACCGGCACGGACCGGTCCCAGGTGCGAGCGGTGGGGCTGGATACGCCGGGCCCGGTCAGCGCCGACGGCGTCATCTCATCCAAAGGCGCGACGAACTTCCTGCACCCGGCCTGGCGCGGCTTCGATGTCCGCGGGGCGCTGGAGGCTCGCCTCGGCATCCCCGTGCTCTACAGCAATGACGCGAACGCGGCCGCGCTTTACGCCCACTACGTGCATTTCGGGCCGGAACTGGCGCCGCAGCGATCCTCGGTGTCGGTGATCGTTGGCACCGGGCTCGGCGGCGGCGTGATCGAGCGAGGCCATGTGGTGCACGGGGCCGCCGGGATGGCCGGGGAACTCGGGCACATCTGGATTCCGATGGAGGGGCTGCTCGCCGAGGGCCAGCCGGTCCCCGAATGCAACTGCGGCCTCGCTGGCGACGCTGAGAGCATCGCCTCGCTGACGGGCATCGGGAAGAACCTGCTGCCCTTCTGGCTGACCCGGTACCCGGACCATGAGCTCGGCCGGCCCGGCCTGGCTAGCTCGGCCGCCAAGCTGGTGCGGGGGCATGGCGAGGCTGGCGACCCGCTGGCGCTCGCCATCTTCGGCCAGCAGGCCATCGCGGTCGGCAGGCTGTTCACGATCGCAGCCAACTTCACCGACCCGGACGTGTACTTCCTCGGCGGGGGAGTCGTCGAGGCGGCGCCCCATTTCCGCGAGTGGTTCCTGGACCGGGTGCGCGAGCACACGTTGCTGCGCAAGGAGCAGGCAGGTGCAGCGTCCATAGCGCTGGTCCCTGACCGGGACATGGCCGGCGCGAGGGGCTCGGCGATCGCGGCCCGCAACGCGGTCCGCTAGCCTGCCGTTCGGCAGCTGCAGAGCCGCAGCTGCAGAGCCGCAGCTGCAGACCCCCAGCCGCGGACCGGCAGCCCGCGGACCCGCAGCCCGCGGACCCGCAGCCGCGGACCAGCAGCTGCGGAGCCGCAGAAAGGTGCGACATGCTCGTTGCGGGCGTGGATTCCTCGACCCAGTCGACCAAGGTCCTGCTATGCGACGCGGACGACGGCACCGTGGTCGGCCGCGGCAGCGCGCCGCATCCGGGCGGGACTGAGTGCGATCCGGCTGCCTGGTGGGCGGCCCTGCTGGAGGCGGGCGCCGGCCTGCTTGATCGCGCGGCCGCGATCGGAGTGGCCGGCCAGCAGCACGGCATGATCGTCCTGGACGAGAACGGCCGGGTGATCAGGCCTGCCCTGCTCTGGAACGACCTGCGGTCCGCCGCAGCCGCGGCCGAGCTGATCACCGAGTTTGGCGGCGTCTCATGGTGGGCGGACACGACGGGGAGCGTCCCGACTGCCTCGTTCACGGTGACCAAACTGCGCTGGCTGGCCGAGCATGAGCCGGCCAACGCGGAGCGCACGGCGAGCGTGCTGCTGCCGCATGACTGGCTGACCTGGCGGCTCGGCGGCGGCGGCTCGGCGTCCGGCGGCGGCTCGGCGTCCGGCGGAGGATCGTCCGGCGGCGGGGCTGGCGGCGGATTGCTCAATGTCGGGGCGGCCGGCGGCGGATCGTCCGGCGGGGGCGGGCCGGTGACGGACCGCGGTGACGCGTCGGGCACCGGCTACTTCTCGCCCGCCACGGGGGAGTGGCTGCCCGACGTCGCGGCAGCCGCGCTCGGCCATCCGGTGCGGCTGCCGAGGGTGGCCCGCCCAGGCGAGGCCGTCGGCGCATCGGCGGCCAGCCCGGCCGGCCCGGTGACCCTCGTCGCCTCGATCGTCCCGGCTATCTCAGCGGTCCCGGGCACTCCGGTGCTCTCGGAAGGCACTCTCCTCTCGGCGGGCACGGGAGACAACATGGGCGCTGCGCTCGGCCTCGGCCTGGAGTCCGGGGACGTAGTCATCTCGATCGGGACCTCCGGCACGGCGTTCGCGGTCAGCGCGGTGCCGTCCGCCGACCCGTCCGGCGCGGTCGCCGGGTTCGCCGACGCCACCGGCCGGTTCCTGCCGCTGGTGTGCACGATCAACGCCGCCCTGGTGCTGTCCGCGACGGCGGCGATGCTCGGCACCGACAACGACGGGCTGGCCGGGCTGGCACTGGCAGCGGAGCCCGGCGCGGGCGGCCTTACCCTGCTGCCGTACCTGGACGGCGAGCGCACCCCGGACCGGCCCGGCGCCACCGGCGTGCTCCGCGGCCTGACCACCCGGAACGCGACCAGCCAGAACCTCGCCAGGGCCGCGGTGGAGGCCGTGCTCGCCTCGCTCGACAGCGCTGCCGGATACCTCGCCACCTGCGGCGTCGAGCAGCGCCGGGTGCTGCTGATCGGCGGCGGAGCACGCTCCGAGGCCATCTGCCGTCTGGCCCCCGGCATCTTCGGCACGCCGGTCCTGGTGCCCGAGCCCGAGGAGTATGTCGCGCTCGGCGCAGCGCGGCAGGCCGCATGGGCACTGGCCGGGACGGCCGGGCCGCCCAGCTGGCCAAGGCGTGGCGCAGCCGAGTATTCGGGTCCCCCGGAGCCGCAGGTACGCGAGCGCCATGCGGCGCTGCGCGAGGACACGGCGGGCTGGTCGTAGACGGCGTTCGTCACTACCGGGAGACTGGCGGTGCGAAGTGGAAAGAAAGGATCGCCCGTGAGCACTGAGGCTTATATCCCGAGCATCGGCGACCGATTCTCGTTCGGCATATGGACAGTCGGATGGCAGGGAGTGGATGTCTTCGGCGCTGCCGTGCGGGCGCCGATGCCGGCCGAGCGTGCCGTGCGCAAGCTCGCCGAGCTCGGCGCTTACGGCGTGAACTTCCACGACAACGACGTGTTCGACTTCGACTCCACGGAAACGCAGCGGGAGGAGCGCATCGCCGCGTTCCGGGCGGCGCTGGACGAGACTGGGCTCGTCGTCACGACCGCGACGACGAACCTGTTCTCGCACCCGATGTTCCGGGATGGCGGGTTCACCGCCAACGACAGGGACGTGCGCAGGTTCGCGATCTCCAAGGTCATGCGCAATCTCGACCTCGCAGCCGAGCTGGGCGCGAAGATCTACGTGTGCTGGGGCGGCCGGGACGGGGCGGAGTCGGGCGCCGCCAAGGACGTGCGCGCGGCGCTCGACCGCTGCAAGGAGGCGTTCGATATCCTCTGCGGTTACGTCCTTGACCAGGGCTACGACCTCAGGTTTGCGATCGAGCCCAAGCCGAACGAGCCACGCGGCGACATTCTGCTGCCGACCGCCGGGCACGCGCTGGCATTCATTAACTCCCTGGAGCACTCCGAGCTCGTCGGGCTCAACCCGGAGGTCGGGCACGAGGAGATGTCCGGCCTTAACTACGCCCACGCCATCACGCAGGCGCTCTGGCACGGCAAGCTGTTCCACATCGACCTGAACGGGCAGCACGGTCCGCGCTACGACCAGGACCTGCGGTTCGGGGCGGGCAATGCGCGGGGCGCGTTCTGGGTGGTGGACGCCCTGGAGGCCGGCGGCTACGCCGGGCCGGTGCACTTCGACTACAAGCCGCCGCGGACCGAGGACGACGATGGTGTCTGGGCGTCGGCTGCCGCCTGCATGCGCAACTACCTGATCCTGCGGGATAAGGTCCGCGCCTTCCGCGCCGATCCGGAGGTTGCCGAGGCGCTGCGCGCTGCCCGGGTCGGGGAGCTCGCGCTGCCCACCCTGGCGGACGGCGAGAGCTGGCGGGACCTCCGCGGCATCGTCCCTGATGCCGCGGCCATGGGGGAGCGGGGGATGGGTTTCGAGCGTCTCGACCAGCTGGCCCTGGAGTATCTGTACGGCGTGCGGTGACCCTGCGGGCGCCTCGGGCCGGCGTCCTGCCAGGCCGGCCCGGCGTCCTGCCAGGCCGATAAGCGAGCCTGCCTGCTGTCGTGTTTCGCACCTTCCGTTCCCATTGCGGGAGTTCCGGGAGCGATAGACCTGTTGCGGGTGTGATGCCTGCGTGCGATCGTTTAGCGGTGGGTTCTGGCTCGGTAACGCCGGGGAGGCCGCGCGGCCACGGCAGACTGACCGTCGTTAGCGTGCGTCTACTCGTGTTGGGCCTTACCACAGGACTTGTCGGCGAAGCCCTGCACCTGGACGCCGTGGGCGGAGGCAGGCTCCTTATTCTTGCTGGCGCGAGCATGGCGGCGGGCGGCCTGGTCTGCGGGGGCGCGCTGGTTGTCGCGCGTGCTCGGCGCAGGACAGACCTGAGCGATGAGGAGCGGGAGTGGGGGCAAGGCTCGGACGATTGGCGGAGCCCTGCGCGGCACGGCTGGCGTCGGTCAGCTCGCGGTCCGGCCCGCCCGTCCCCTGAACACTCGTCCTCGGACCGAGAGTTCCGGGAGTGGGGAGAGCCGGAGGATTCGTGGCCGGAGCGAGTGCAGCCGGAGCGAGTGCAGTCGGAGGATTCGTGGCCGGAGGATTCGTGGCCGGAGCGAGTGCAGCCGGAGCGAGTGCAGTTTCCGGGGGTGCAACTGGCGCCCGGGCGGAGTGACGCGGAGCCCTCCTACCTGCCGAGATCGCAGGACCCATGTCCGCCCAGTCCGCAGCAGCCTTACCCGCCGACAGATCGCCCAGCTGACCAGCGGCCCGTCCCGCCGGGGCATCCGTCCGGCCCGCGGCCTGCCCGCCTGGCTGCCCCGCAGGCCGACGAAGTAAGGCGGATAGTGCCGCGATATGCCGCCGCTCCTCGGATGAACGCTGTGCCGGGCGCGCAGCCAGCCCGCGGGCCGGATTCCCCGCCCGAGCATGTCCGCTCACGGTCTTGGTTCGAAGCTACCCCGCGGCCCCAGGGCGCGACCGGCTTGCCATCTGACGTCTCGACTGGCCGGTCACCACCATCGGGCCCCGCGGCAGGTCCGCCGCCGTTGCCGCCACCGCCGTCGGCTGAGGCGCGGCAGCGCCCGGCGCCTGCCGCGCCGAGTCTGCCGCAGCCCTCGCCTGCCCTGGCCAGCCCGCCCGCCCCGCCTGCTACGGTCCAGCTAGCGGGCAACGGATCCAGCCCGCGGCAGGTCGATCCGCCAGACCCTCGGCCCATGAACCCGACGCGTCCGCAACCCGCATACTGGCAAGAACCCGGGCCGCACTCCCAGCCGGAGACCTTTCGACAGGGCTCTTTTGATCGGCCGCGGTCTGTCACGACGGGGCAGGACGCATTGGATGACACCTGCCCGCTGCCGGTCATCCTGCCTGATCGGCCAGCCCCCCGGCCGTCGGCTTGGGTGCCTGATCGGCCTGCGTTCAGCCCTGCTCGCCCCACTTCTGCCGAAACCCCTCAATCAGCCGCTCCGCCTCCGCCTCACTGATTTCAACAAGGGTTGTGCCCAATTCCTCCCCCCGCTCCCACTCATAGATCGCTGAATCTCGTTCCCAGGTCAGGTTCCTGCGGATCGCCTCATCGAGTCGCCCCTGCGGCGTATGAGTACGACGAGCTAGGCCGGAGGCATCGCTCACATCCTGATTCTCTCTGAGAATCGCGTAGTACACCGTCTCGTTAGCCACGTCGATACCTAGCTCTCCTTCTTGTACCACCGGATTTGTTGGGCTCCGGGCGGGATAGGCACCTCCGCACAGATTGCACGCTGGTAATCGCGCAGTCGCTCCACTTCCTCGACGGGAGTCGTCACATCGTTTATTTCCTCGTAGGCATCGTGCGTTTTCTGTTTAGCTTCCCAGCTCGCGGGCGTGTGCCATTGAACTTCGAACAAGACTCCACTGGCTGAATCTCGCCAACTGCTGTTAACACCTTTATATTCGTCACTATCCCAGCTGGGTTTCAGCTCGATAAGATCGTAGCCATCCTCTTTCAGCCTCTCGCTTGTCTCCTCAACGCCATCAACATACTGATCAGCCTCAAAGAGAAAAGTGTATCTAATACCATCGTGAATTCCGGTGGCCAGATCTACGGCATCATTACCGGGAAAGCGAGCAATCAGCTTTGCGAGTTTTTCCTGGAAGCGGTCGAGGCCTTTGAGCGCGTATTTCTCGGTTTCTGGTACCAGGTTGCCGTGTTCCAGCTGGCCTTCGATGCGGCGCATCGCGGGAGTCAGGCCGTTCTCCCCATAGCCGCCGAACA
>Ga0302326_10003223_pt1 | contig 38620 bp, 37 predicted proteins | sample Palsa_T0_3_FD_202264 | JGI IMG/M metagenome (GOLD analysis project Ga0302326, IMG submission 202264) | Peat permafrost microbial communities from Stordalen Mire near Abisko, Sweden - Palsa_T0_3 | ecosystem: Environmental > Terrestrial > Soil > Palsa > Peat permafrost | place: Sweden: Abisko... | reverse complement strand
TGAATTTCATGCAGAGTGGCTGAGGGACGAGCCCTGTGACGCCACGGCAACCGGATCGGGATCATATATCCCGACCGCCAGGTGCCAACTCCCGCCCGGAAACGGGGAACATGAGATTCGGATGCGAAGCTTATTTCTACTTGCATTCCGAAAACCTCTTTTCCTAATTTCTGGGGGAAAAGAGGCCTTTGTATTTTAGGGCGCTTTTCTCCGGCTCGTCCTCAGCTATTCGCGAGAGCCTCATTCTTCGGGTTCGAAGGGTGCGTGGCTCCAAAGAAAGCGAGTAGCCCCCATGCCGAATTACGACGGTGTTCAACACGGTGATCGACAAGACAGTCAGCAACAAGACGGTCATCCGCGCGACAGCCATTCATACGACGCCCAAGTTCACTACGAATTGCGCTGCCGGGAGTGTGGCCGGCGCTGGGGAAACCAGCCGCGCTCGATCTGCGATGAGTGTTTCTCTCCGCTCGAGATTGTTTACGACTACGACTGGATTCGATACGTGCTTGGCGAGGGAACGCTGGACCCTCAGCGGACGAGCCGTGAGCGCATCGCGCAACGGCCAGCGAACATGTGGCGCTACGCTGAATTGTTACCGCTGCCCGCGGGCTTTGAGCCGAGTTTGCCGGTTGGGTTCACGCCGCTGATTCGGGCTCCGCGACTGGCCGCACGTTTGGCTGGCGGCAATGATGCGGAGACCGCTGCGCGGAATCTCTACCTCAAGAATGATGCAGTCTGCCTGCCTACGCTGAGCTTCAAGGATCGCGTGGTCTCAGTGGCGCTGGCCAACGCGCAGGCTTTTGGTTTCGACACAGTGGCGTGTTCTTCGACCGGAAATTTGGCCAATGCGGTGGCAGCGCATGCGGCGCGGCTAGGGCTGAAAGCCTGGATCTTTATTCCGTCTGATCTGGAGCCGGCAAAAATTATCGGCACGCAGGTGTTTGGTGCGAATGTGGTGCGCATCGCGGGCAACTACGATCAGGTGAACCGGCTGTGCTCACAGATTGCCGAAGAGCGCCGATGGGGATTCGTTAATGTGAACCTGCGGCCTTACTACGCTGAAGGGTCGAAGACTGTCGGGTTTGAAATCGCCGAGCAACTGGGATGGCGGCTGCCGGATAACGTTGTCGTTCCCATGGCCGGCGGGTCGCTGATCACCAAGATCAAGAAGGCGTTCGATGAGTTGGTCAAGCTTGGATTGGTCGAAGAGAAGCCGGTGAAGTTCTTCGGAGCGCAGGCTACGGGATGCTCTCCGATTTCAACGGCGGTGAAGACTGGCAGTGCGGAGATCGATCCGCAGAAACCTGCGACCATCGCGCGTTCGCTGGCCATTGGCAATCCCGCGGACGGACACTATGCCATCAAGACCATCAAGCAGAGCGGCGGATGGAGCGAGGATGTGAGCGATCCTGAAGTAATCGATTCGATTCGTTTGCTGGCGGAGACGGAGGGCGTGTTCACCGAGACTGCCGGCGGCGTGACCGTGGGAACGGCGGGCAAGCTTTACCGGCAGGACCGCATTCTGCCTGAGGAGACGACGGTGTTGTGCATCACTGGAAATGGTTTGAAGACGACCGACGTGCTCGCGGGAGTTTATGAGATCGAGCGGCCGATTGCGCCGAAGCTGGTTGAGTTCGAAAAATATCTACACGAAACGCTGGGCAGCGTTGAGGTCGCGAACGAAGCTGCGGCCGCTGTGGGAGCGTAACGGAGGTATACGATGGCGATCACCGTTCAAATTCCAACTGCGCTGCGGCGGCACACTGCGGGCGAAAGCTCGATCGCGTGCGCGGCCACAAACCTGGGAGAACTCTTCTGCGTCCTCGATGAAAAATTTCCGGAGCTTAAGCCTCATCTGCGTGACGAAGCTGGGCAGGTGCGCCGCTTTCTGAACATTTATGTGAATGATGAAGACATCCGCTTCCTGGGCGGGCCGACATACACCTTCTCTGATGGAGACGAAGTATTGCTGGTGCCGTCGATCGCCGGCGGAACGATCTAGCTCCTAAGCCCTCCTGTTCGACCCAAGAGATTGCAACTCCCGTTCGTATCTGCCATAATCTAACTAACCGGTTAATTAGCTATGTCTCAACTCTTCCGTCATCGTGTTCATCCTTCGCGCCTGGGCTCGCGCGGCCAGCCGGAAGAGAGCCGTGCTGCCATCCTGCAGGCTGCGGCAAAAGAGTTCGCTGAACTCGGCATCGCCGGAGCTCGCACCGACGCCATCGCGCGCGAGGCGCACGTGAACAAGGCTTTGCTGTATTACTACTTCACGGACAAGGAAACGCTTTATGGCGCAGTTCTCGACAATACGTTCTCTGGAATGAAGGAAAATGTTTTTCGGGTGCTCGATAGCGACCTGCCTCCGCGCGAGAAGATTATGGCGTACGTTGGAGCATACTTCGATTTTATTGCTTCGAGCCAGACTTATCCCAAGCTGATGCAGCGCGAGATGATGCGGGCGCGGGAAGGGCGCTCGGAGCACATTGACCGGCTGGTCACGACTTACTTTCAGCCGATCTACCGGCGCGTCGACGAAGTTTTACGCAAGGGAATTGCGGAGGGCGAATTCCGGAAGGTCGATCCCGCGCACTTCGTTCCTTCCATGGTGGCGATGATCGTTTTCTATTTCAGCAGCGCCCCGGTGATGCAGCGGATCGTGCGCTTCAATCCGCTGACTCCGCGGCGCATCGCCGAGCGGCGGGCCGCGGTTCTCGATTTTATTTCTGCAGCGCTGTTTCAACCTCGGGGCAACGCCGGCGGAGGAGTGCGCAAATGAGTGCTCGTAACCGATTTTTCATTCTTCTCAGCGTCATTTTTGTAATCGCTGCGGTCTACTACTTTTTTTCCGTCGACCACTCCAAAGACCTGGTGCTGATCGGCACTGTCGATTCCAATCAGGTGATCGTCAGCGCACAGGTGGAAGGGCGAATCCAGAAACTTCTCGTGGATGAAGGAACGCCGGTAAAAGCTGGAGACTTGATTGCGGCGCTCGATCCCTCGGAATTGCAGACGCAAGAGGCTGCAGCGGCGGCCAATATTGCCAGCTTGCAGAATAAAGTGACGGAGATGCAACACACCGAACAATCCACCTCGGGCTCGACTTCGAGCGACGTGGCCAACGCGCGGGCGATGCTTTCCTCCGCTAAGGCGCAACTTTTGCAAGCCAGGGCGGCTCTTGATCGAACCGCGAGCGACAGCCGTCGCATGATCGAACTCGCGCAGGCCGGTGTGCAGTCAGAGCAGGAGCGCGTGCAAGCGGAAACCAACCTGCAAGCCGCGCAGGCGACCGTGCAGGCGCAGCAAGAATTGGTGAAGGCGGCGGAAGCGAATTTGAATGCTGCCATCGCTCGTACTCAGCAAGCCAATGCGGCGAAGAGCACGGTGCAGGCCACTGAGGCAGATCTCAAGAATGCCGTCGCGCAAAAAAATCAGGCGGCGGTGCGACTGGGCTATACCAATGTTTATGCGCCCGTAACCGGCACAGTTTCGGTGAGGGCGGCACGGCAGGGAGAAGTGGTTAACATTGGCGCACCGATTGTGACCATCGTCGATCTGACGGACACGTGGGCGCGGGCGGCGATTCCGGAAACTTATGCCGATCACATCGGACGCGGCGATGTGCTGCGCGTGAGAATGCCCGGTGGGACGATTACGAGCGGCAAAGTGTTTTTCAAAGGTGTGGAAGGCGACTTCGCCACGCAGCGCGATGTGAGCCGGCGCAAACGGGATATCAGAACGATCGTGCTGAAGGTGCGGTTGGATAATCCCAATGGAGCCTACGTGCCGGGGATGACGGCTGAAGTTCTGGTATCGCCAGAGCAGTTGAAAGGCAGCGCCCCGCAAAGTTCGGCTGCAGCGGGGCAGCAGTGATGGCGGATCAGAATGCAAAAACGAACGGCGGAGGATCTCCTGCTCCAGGTGCCGAAGGCTTCGCGACCGAAGACTATGCGATTCAGGTCGAGCACATCGTCAAGAAATATGGCGACTTCACTGCGGTCGACGATGTTTCATTCAACGTGAAGAACGGCGAAATTTTCGGCCTGCTCGGTCCGAACGGAGCGGGGAAGTCGACGCTGATCCGCATGATGACCACGCTGATTCCGATTACTGGAGGCTTCGCGCGCATTGGCGGACACGACGTTGCCAAAGATCCGGATGCCGTGCGGCGAACTATCGGCGTGATTCCGCAGGCGCTGACGAGCGATCTCGATCTCACGGTGGAAGAGAATCTGAACATCTACGCCAAGCTCTACGACGTGCCTGCGAAAGAAAGAAAACGTTCGATTGACGAATTGCTTGCCCTGGTGGATTTAACCAAATGGCGCGGCGCGCAGACCAAGACTCTCTCAGGTGGCATGCGGCGGCGGCTGGAAATCGCCCGGGGGTTGGTGCATCATCCGAAAATATTTTTCCTCGACGAGCCCACTACAGGGCTCGACCCTGTATCGCGCGTGGCAGTGTGGGAGATGCTGGGCAACATCAAGAGCCAGCGGCAGCTCACCATTCTGATCACTACACATTACATGGACGAAGCCGACCGGCTCTGCGAGCGCATCGCCATCGTCGATCACGGCAAGCTGGTTGCGCTCGACACACCCATGGCGCTGAAGGCCAGCGTGCCGGGTTCGAACGTAATTGAAGCGCAGTTCGAGAATGTTCCTTCCGATTGGGAACAGCGCCTCCACACGCTCGATGACGTCACATCGGTGCAACACGAGGGGGCGAGCATGTATCGAATCCTGACCGGCAACGGCTCGCGTACCACCACCGAACTGGTGGAGATGGCCGTGGAAGCTGGGGTTGCGGTGAAGTCGCTCTCGGTGCAGAACACTACGTTGGACGACGTGTTCGTGCACTACACGGGGCGGCAGTTGCGCGACGAACTGCAGAAAGCCTACGCATTCACCATGCCGCAGCGGCCGGGGTTGCAGCCATGAACCGCGCGAGGGTGAGGTTATGAACCGCTCGGGTCGAATTTTATGAATCGAATGATGGCGATTGTCGAGCGCGAAATGCGCAAGTTCTTCCGTTCGCCCGCGCTGATGATGGCGTCGATGATCATGCCGCTGGTGCAGTTGATCGTCCTGGGCAACGCGTTCGGGGGGAAGATTCGCGACGCGCGCGTCGCCATTGTCGATGAAGATGGAGGCCCGCAGGCGCTGCGCGTGCGCGAGGCTTTCGATTCGGTGCGCGCCAATATTCGCACCTTCGTCCCGATTTACTACGACAACGAGAAGCAGGCGATGGAGGACGTGCGCAACGGCAAGCTCGAAGGCGCGGTTATCATTCCGCCGCAGTTTTCACGGCGCATCTACGAGGGCAACCATCCGCAACTCGGCTTGGTAGTGGATAACAGCGACAACTTCATGAGTTCGGCGATCGAGTCGGAACTCACCGACCTGACCAACGCACTGAACCAGCCAACCGTCGAGCCGCGCATCCTGCAGCAGGCTGCGCTTTCGGTGGTTGAACTGTATCCTTACATCGAATACATGAAATATCTGCTGCCGGGCTCGCTGGTGCTGGCCATGTTCGTCTCTGTGATGATTGGCGGCGGCATGCTGTATATCGACGACAAGGCGCGGGGCGTGCATGAAGGCTATCTGGTCACGCCGATTACGAAACTCGAACTTGTGTTGGGGCTCAATCTGGCGGGCGCGATCAAAGCTGTGATGACAGGCGTGATCATTACGGTGATCGGATCGCTGATTGCGGGCGTGAGCACGATCTTCAATCCAGTAACCATGATCGGCCTTCTGATCATGATTCTGCTGACTGCGCTGGCTTTCAACACAATGATGTTCCTGCTGATGGTGAGGATCGAAGATCCGCTGGTGCCGCGGGCTATGTTTGGAATTCTCAACACGCTGCTGTTTTTTCCGAGCGGCTCCGTCTATCCCGTGCAGGCTTTTCCGCCGTGGCTGCGCGCGATTGCGAGGGTTGATCCATTTACTTATGCAGTGGACGGCTTTAAGTGCCTTCTGTTGAAAGAGACGAACCTGTCAGCGGTGTGGGGCGACATGCTGTATCTGACGATTTTCGCCGCGATTACGCTGGCGATTGCGATTCCGCTATTCAAGCGCACGCTGTAGAAGAGCAGAAGATCATTTACCGCCGAGATCGCCGAGGCCGCCGAGAAAATAAAGGTAATCGATTCCATTGCGTTTTCATGAATTTTCTCTGCGCCCTCGGCGTGCTCGGCGGTAAATCAGCTCCTGGAACTTTTGACTTCGCCGCCGTGTCCGTTATGCTAGAGAGTGATGACCTTACTGGACGCGAAAGAATACCACCCGGAAAAAGAGCGGAAGCGAAGGAGCCAGATCGTTTCGGCGGTCGTTCTTATTTTGGTTTTGGCTTTGGTTGGCTGGTGGAACCGCTTTTGGCCGGAGAAGCATATCGCCGACAAATTCTTTTCGTCCCTGCAGAAGAACGACTTCGAAACCGCCTACGGCATCTACTATCACGATCCTGCATGGAAGCAGCATCCGCAGAATCACCCGCAGTATCCGTTTAGCGAATTCTGGCGGGATTGGGGTCCCGGCGGCCAGTGGGGCGTGGTCAAGGGCTTCAAGATTTATGGCGCGAGCAACTGCCCCGGCGGGGGAAGCGGCGTGGTCGTCGATCTGATCGTGAACGATCGTACGCAGCACGCCCAGTTGTATGTGGACAAATCGGATAAGACGATCAGCACGCCGCCCTGCGATCTAGAATTTCGCTAAATCTTATTCAGCTAATCTTATTTCGTTAAATCTTATTTCGCTAAGTGTGTTTCACTTAACTTCCGGCAGCGGCAGTGATTTCGAACTGCTGGAGAGTTTTGGTCAGCGACGCCTCATCGCCAACATTCAGGCAAGTCTTTGAACGGTCGATCTGCCGCATCAGCCCGCACAGAACTTTTCCCGGACCGATTTCCACGAAAGTCTCGACGCCCTGCGCGATCAACAGTTGCATGCACTGCAACCACTTTACCGAGCCCGTGACTTGAGCTGCCAGGGTTGAGCGTGCCCGCAATTCATCGCTGACGAAAGACGCTTCCACATTGCAGGCCACGGGATATACCGGCCTCTGCATCTTCAGCTTGTTCAGGTCAGCTTCCAGGCGATCTTGCGCCGGCTTCATCAGCGAACAATGGAACGGCGCACTCACTGGAAGAAGCTTGGCGCGTTTCGCTCCGCGCTCATCGGCGAGCTTCGCTCCGCGCTCCACCGCCGCGGTATTTCCGGAGATCACAATCTGTTCCGGCGAATTGATATTCGCCGGAGAGCAAACTTCGCCCTGGGCCGCGTCCTGGCAAACCGCGTCGACCTTTTCCAATTCCATACCCAGGATTGCAGCCATCGCGCCGACGCCTACTGGGACGGCTTCCTGCATATATTTTCCGCGATTGCGGACTGTGCGTATTGCGTCAGCGAAGCTCATCGTGCCAGACGCCACGTGCGCCGAATATTCGCCCATGCTGTGGCCGGCGACGAAACTCGGCCTGGGAATGCGGTCTTCAAGAACTCGCAAAGCGGCAATCGACGCGGTGAGAATCGCGGGCTGCGTGGTCTCCGTGAGCCGCAGTTGTTCTTCTGCACCCTCGAAGCACACTTGCGACAGTTTGTATCCGAGCGCTTCGTCGGCCTCTTCAAATGTTTGCCGCGCGATGGGATACTTTTCGGCAAGATCTTTACCCATGCCCACGGCCTGAGATCCCTGGCCGGGAAAAATGAATGCGATCTGGTGCATGTTTGCTGTTTCGGTCATGATCTTAGTAGTGCGAGAACCTAGTGAACTGGTGCGGCTTCCACTGGCGCTGGTGCGGGGCGCAGCTTGGCCAGTCCCTGCTCGATCGACGCGTTGATGTTCCGCTCGGAGAACTCCGAGGCGACCCGCACTGCGTTCTTAATCGCGTTCGCGTTCGACGAACCGTGCGTGATGATGCAGACGCCCTTCAAACCTAAAAGCGGCGCACCCCCGTATTCGGTGTGATCGATGCGCTTCTTGAAGTCCGAAAAAGCGCTGCGCGAAAGCATGTAGCCAACCTGCGCGGTGATTGTCGCTTTCAGCGATTCTTTCAGAACCGTGCGCACAAAATTTGCAACGCCCTCTGAGATCTTGAGCGCCACGTTACCCACAAAACCATCGGCGACGATCACGTCGACATGACCGTTGAACAGATCGCGGCCCTCAACATTGCCAATAAAGTTCAAAGGCAGCCGCTTCAATAGCTGGAACGCTTCGCGAGTCAGCACGTTACCCTTGGTTTCTTCTTCGCCGATCGAGAGTAATCCCACGCGCGGCCGTCTCCCGGCGCCGAACATATTACGCCCGAACATGCTACGAGAATAAATTTCGCCCATGACGGCGAACTGTTCCAGGTTATGCGGCTTGCAATCTACATTTGCGCCGACATCGAGCAGAATCGCTGCCGTCCCAGGAGCCGTGGGAAAAACCGCCGCGAGCGCGGGGCGGTCGACACCGTGCAGAGCTCCCAGCACCATCTTCGCCGTGGCCATTGCGGCGCCGGTGTTACCGGCGGTGACAAAGCCGGCCGCGCGGCCCTCGCGAACCAAGCGCAGCCCTACCCGCATGGAGGAGTCGCGCTTGGCGCGCACCGCCTGCACCGCCTTATCTTCCATTGAAATGACTTCGCTAGCGTGGACGATTTCGAGCGGCAGCCGCGCCGCAGACGGATGACGATCCAACTCCGCTTTGATGGTGGCCTCTGGACCGACGAGCAGCACGCGCACGCCGTAATTGCGCGCGGCAAGCATCGCGCCTTCGATTTCAGGCTTGGGAGCCCGGTCCGAACCCATCGCATCCAGCGCGATCACGCTAGGCATGGTGGCTGGAAACTAGCTGGCTTCCTTGACTTCCACAACTTCGCGGCCTTTGTAGTAGCCGCACTTGACGCAAGCGCGATGCGGCATCTTCTTTTCGTGGCAGTTCGGGCACTCAGAGAGCGAATGGCTCTTCAGCGCATCGTGCGCCCGCCGGGTCGAGGTGCGCTTCTGAGAATGTCGTCGTTTCGGATTAGGCATGGTCTGTGAATTCCTCTCAGCTGAGGCGTTCGGCCTCGCATGAATCAATCTCTCAAATCAGTAGCAGTGCAGTTCGATAAGGAAGCGAGCCAAACGCGCGATTAATGGGTCGCAAAAAACGCGACCCGTCGCGCGGCTCGCCCAGATCCTTCACTGCGCAAAAAACGCTTGTTCAGGATGACAAACCACCGACATCTCAACTTCTAATGGGCCAGCTTGCCGCGAATTTCCTTCAACGCCGCCCATCGCGGCTCTTCCAGCGTCACGGAGCAGGAACACTGTCCCTCGTTCAGATTCTGGCCGCAGTGCGGGCACAATCCCTTGCAATCTTCGCGGCACGTCACCTTCAAGGGAACCGCCAGCAACACCTGCTCGCGCACGACATCGTCGAGCAGAATTCCCTCGCCTTCATAATAGCTGATCTCGGCTTCGGCATCCGTCACCGAGATTTCGTCCCTCCCCGCGTCAGCTCCCTGCGGACGATACAGCAAGTCAAACTCGCGCTCGACATCCTGAGTAATCGGTTCCAGGCAGCGCGCGCAGTTCGTTTCCAAGCTGGTCGCCAGCTGGCCTTTGATGCGTATGTCTTGGATTATCTTATGCTTGCCGTGATGCTCCTCGACCAGGTCGGCTCGCCCGCTGGTCTCAATCGGCGTCGCCTGACGATAATCCGTTCCCAGGTCGATAGCGCCGGGCGCAAACTTCTCCGCAAATTCTACTGGATGAAGTTCTAAATCTTTGATCTCGAAGAACATGGGAAACCTCCGCGCCCCGTCAGTTGCCGCCCCAGGCTCGCGGAAGCACGCCGAGAGGCGCAAGTACCGCAAGGAGCAAGAGTTAAGGATAAAGGTTGATAGAAAGCAGTGTCAAGAGTGGGTTGACGGAGATAGTGCCGTGAAATTGCTCTACCTCCCCTTTTCCGTGACTATGGTTGTGCTATAATTTTCATAGGGATTCCATATGCCTACTCTCTACGTTGAAAATGTTCCCGACGAGCTTTACCAAGCTCTTCGCAAGCGCGCTCGTGAGAATCGTAAGTCGATTGCGGCGGAGGTCATCTCATTGTTGGAGCGTGACGTACCTACCGCAAAAGAATTACACGGACGCCGCGAATTCTACAAACGAATGGCGGAACTCCGTGCGTATCATTCGGAGGGCCCCGGCCCTTTTCCAACGGCTGAAGAAATGATCCGCGAGGACCGGGATCGTTGACTGCCCTCGTCCTCGACGCGAGCGTTGCGGTGAAGTGGGTTCTCCCATCCGCAAAAGAGACGCTCACCACCGAATCTCTTCAACTGCTGAAGCTTTACATCGACGGAGATGTCAACTTTATCGTCCCGGATATCTTCTGGGCTGAAGTGGGGAACGTCTTATGGAAGGGCGTTCGTCAGCGACGGTGGCCTCAGGCCCTCGCAGAACGCGCTGTCCGGGATGTGAGAGACCGGGGCTTCTTTACAGTGTCGTCTCTTGGGTTGTTGCCGGAAGCCATCAAGATTGCTTTTGCCCACGACCGCAGCGTTTACGATTGTCTCTATGTCGCCCTCGCCATTCAATACAAAATCGAGATGATTACCGCTGACGAGCGTTTGGCTAACGCCCTGGCTGCGCGCCTTCCCGTAAAATGGCTGGGCGCATTCGCGACCGGGCAAAAATGATGGCGGGTTCACTTGAAAATAGAAATCAGTGGATCGAGAATCACACCGGTGTAGCCGCAGTGTGCATCACCCTGCTCGGCTTCCTGGCGCGCCTTTGGACCGCCTCCGGAACATTCCTCAATCCCGACGAAGCGCTGCATTTCCGTCTGGCCAACCAGTCCTCGCTCGCTCTTGCATATAAGGCAAGCCTTACCGCGGCACATCCCCCGCTGTTCGTTCTCCTGCTGTATTTCTGGCGTGCGCTGGGCACGTCAGAACTCTGGCTGCGCTTGCCATCGGTGATCGCAGGGACGGTTTTTTGCTGGATGTTTTACAAGTGGCTTAGCAACGCCGCTGGCAATCTTGCCGCGCTGATTGGTCTTCTCTTCGTGGCTTTTCTTCGTCCCATCGTCGAGCTATCCGCGGAGGTGCGGCAGTACGCTCTGCTGCTCGCATTCCTGGTCAGCGCCCTGTACTTTCTGGATGAAGCTTTCGCAAAAAACTCGCCCGCACGCATGGCGGCTTTTTCTGTGTGCCTCTACCTCGCCATGCTGTTTCACTACTCGGCATTTCTGTTTGCCGCCGCGCTCGGTGTTTATGCGCTGTTCATAATTTTCGCCGAACGCTCGCCTTTCAGACTCGCAGCCATCTGGGCAATCGGACAGCTCGGAGGCCTCGTCCTCGCCGCTTTCCTCTATAAGACTCACCTGTCGAAGCTAGGCGCAGGCGACTCGAGACCGGCTACGCAAGGCTGGATGAGCGATCTTTATCTTCAGCGATCGTACTTCGACCGCGCACACGACAATCCTGCGACGTTCCTCCTAAGCCACAGCTTCGGAGTCTTTCAATATTTCTTTGGCCAGCTTGCTGTCGGCGTTGTGATGGGCGTCGTGTTCCTCATAGGAGTCGCGATCCTTCTGCGCGGGAAGAGTTTTTCGGCCGATCGAGCATCTTCGCGCCGCCTGGGAATATTCTTAGTCGTGCCGTTTGTCGTCGCAGGCAGCATCAGCCTGGCGCACCTCTATCCCTACGGGGGCGTGCGGCACTTGGCCTTCCTGATTATTCCCGCAGTGGCCGGCGTCAGCGTCGCAATCGCGTGGCTGGCGTCCAATCGGTGGGATCGCGCCTTCAGCGTCACCGCCGTCGTTATCCTGGCCTGCATCGTCTTTGGCAAACCGCGCCAGCCCCGCATGGAGCGCGCCGACCAGAGCCGGAAGCACATGGCCGATGCAGTCAATTTTATAGCGGGAAATATTAAGCCCTCTGACCTCATCTTCACCGACTACCAGAGCGATCTGATTCTTGGCCACTATCTGTGCCAACAGCGTCCCGTTCCCTGGGAAGTTACTCCCGCCAACTTCGAGCAATTTTCTTGCGCCGGCCGCCAAATTGTTGCGAGCGACTTTAGAGCCGCGTGGATGTTTGGAGCCGATAATTTTCCTAGGGAGTGGCAGCGAGCCGTGCAATCCTACAATCTGAAACCGGGCGAGACCGTTTGGATTGTTCAGACAGGCTGGGGAATCGATCTTCCGGAAGACTTGCAGAGGCGCTACGCGGAATTTCGCGGCCTGAACTTTGAGTCGTTCGGGAAGAACATTCAGATCTTTAAGATGACCGTAGGGCAGCCCATGCCGGCTGCCGCACAGTAGCTACAGTTTTCTGGTTGGGTTCGAGGAGTGAAAATCTAAAGGGCGAAAAATCAAAGAGTGGAAATCAATCGGAGTCGCACCGTCGCCATCCTACTTCAGCTCCGCCAGTTTCTGGGTGGCGATCTGTGCCGCATCCCCGCCAGAAGGATTGTCCTTCTTGACCTGCTCGTAGAGATGTTTGGCGTCGATGGGCTGGTTGTTGGCCTGGTAAAGTTCCGCCAGTTGTAACTGCGCCGTAACTTTGCTCACCGAGGCCGTGGGCTGGTTGATCAGCTCCTGGTAAATGGCGATGGCCTCTTTGTTGCGGTTCGTGGTGACATAGAGAGAGGCCAGCGCCAGCTTCGCCACCGAAGCCAGTTCTTTGTTGCCGGTTGAAGCGACCGCCTTGAAGTCCTTTTCAGCGGCGGCGTGGTCGCCCGAGTCTTCTGCGGTCACTCCCAGAAAATAGCGCGCCATGTCTGCCGTGCGCGTGTGCGGATATTTATCCACGATCGCCTGAAATTGCTTCTGCGCGGCTTCCGCGCGCTCCTTCACCGAGGCAAAGCTAGGAGAGTCTGGTTGCGGCGTCGATTCAGCCGCTCGAAGAGGCGTGTCCAAAGTTCTTACTGCGATCGACAGATCGAAGCTGGCTTTCTCATCCTGCTTGCTCAGGTAGAACCAACCGCCCGCGACCAAGGCGACGATCACCACTACGGCGACTGCGGCCATCGCCAGCGTGTTCCTGTGTTCCACGCTCCAGTGAGCGGTTTTCTCCGCAGCTCCAATGGTGACTCGGCTGAATGTGTCCTGCTTAAGTTGATGGCGGGTTTCTGCGCGCACTTCTACCTTCCAGTCTCAGTTTCGGCGAGTCTATTTCGATGACTCTCTGTAGATGACTTTACCTCGGTGGGGCAAACTACTAGTTTATCAGGCAGAAAACACGAAGGTCAAAGCCGATTACCGCCAAGGGAACCTAGTCGCTAAAACCCAAAATGCCAATTCCTGTCATTCCGAACCGAGCGCAACGCCTCGCGAGGAACCTGCTGTTGGCCTGGAGGGCTGCAACGGCCGTCCGAGGCATGCGGATCCGCCCTTACCGCGGAGCTTCCTCCAGCAATCCCTGCTCGACCTTCTCTTGGCACTCGATGCAGTGCCGCGTCCAGGGCACAGCCTCGAGGCGCTTGGCATTGATTTCCTTGCCGCAATGGATGCACTCGCCGAAGCTGCCTTCGCGAATCCGCGCCAGCGCCCGCTCCACCATCTGCAGCAGTGCCCGCTCGTTATTGCTCTGGCTGAAAAGAAACTCTTTGGTGTAGGAACTGGCAGCGCGGTCGGCAATGTCCTGCGCCGTATCCTCGTCTGCCGATCGCCCGTCCGCCTGGGTGCGGGAGACTGTGCGCCGCAAATCCTGCTGCCGCGTCTCGAGCCTCTTCTTAAATCCTTCTAACTTCTTCTTGTCCATAAGATCACTTCTAAATATTCTGCGGCGGCTCCTCGGAGCCCCCTGAGCTGCAAGGTCCAAACAAAAATGATAAGCGCCTCAATTGAGATGCGTCAACCGGGCCCCGCGATGCGGAAAAGGCGACCAGGTCATTTTTTGAGGTGAGGGGAAAATGAGCCGAAGGAACAATCAGGCGCTCATCGCGCGCTGCTGAGGCTGCGCATCCCAACTTCGATTCTTGCTGCCGGCTCCGACGCCAACTAACTCCTGATGTTCCTGCATTGCAGAGGCCGCTTCTGGCTGTCGCCCGACAACGTGCCGTATCGCCATTTCGCGCACACGCGACGCGTGCTGGCGTAAGGCAGACCGGAGCTCTGCGATAACTTCTGTGAACGTGGCGGGGCCAGCGACTATGGCCTCAGCACACAACTCACGGGTCCGTTCATCGAGTCGACGAGATAGCACGGTGCATTATTGTCCTATGGTCGCCGCGCTAAGGCTATACTGGGTTTCCGGTAAACGTTCCTACGATTCTTACCCTAGCATCAACCCGCCGTGGTTTTTATTGTCGAACGGATGAACCCGAGCTTTGCCGCGCAACCGTAACTGCGACCGCCATTTGCTGCCGTGTTGAACCGCTCGTCGCCGACACCGTCACGGAATAAACCCCAGCCTTCGCGCTGCTGCTGGCAGTCAGTTTGAGAACGCTGCTGCCCGAACCCGGAGCCGCCAACGATCCCGGCGTAAAGACGGCTGTCACTCCGCTGGGCAGTCCCGTAACGGAGAACCTGACAGCCGCGTCGAAGCCACCACTGACCGTGACGTTTAGAGTAAGGCTATTGTTCGATCCGGCCGTTACCGGGAGGGAACTCGCCGATGGAGTCGCCTGAAAAGCAGGAACGACGGTGGCGTCACTCCAGTGGCTGACTAGCACCGAGCCATCGACAGAGCCAAGCCCGGTTACCTGATCGTATCCGATGGCCGCGTTGAAGCCGGATTGTCCCGGCACGCTGTTGTTTCCCGTGGTGATGTCGTGGAAAGCTGACGCGCCGCCCGCTCTCTGCTTGCTTGCCAGCGAGTAGAAAACCGTGTTGGCGTTTCCCAGCCTCGCCCCCGCGTGCTGTGCCACCAGCGCCATTATGCCCGCAAACGATGGCGATGCCGCCGAGGTGCCGCCGACAACATACAGTCCGCCTTCCTGACACATTAGATAGCCGTCGTGTCCGGCTGCCGTGAGCGAAACATCGGGAACGTCGCGCTTGCCATCGGCGGGAACGCCTGTGCCGGCTTGCCATGAAGGCTTGGTGTAGATGGCGCTGGCACCACCGCCGCTTGCCCACAGCCCCTGCCCCGGTCCGCTCTCGTTCCAGGCGACTTCCGGAATGTAGCTTAAAGCTGACGACTGTGTGCCTGCGGCGTTAAAGGACGACCAGTAAAGCGAAGGGTCCGAGGCATCGTTGAACTCAGTGCCGCCCACACAGACGCTATAGGGCGTTGAGCACAAGCCGTTCACCGCGCGTCCATGCGTAGCAGTGGTAGACGACGCGGAATCACACCCGGCAGCTCCATCGTCTCCCGAAGAGACGAAAACCGTAATTCCCTGCGCCGCCGCTTGTTGCCACAAGCTATTCAGAAAAGAATTCCCGGACGACCCCAGCGAGGCCTCGCAGAGGCCGAAGCTCGTGCTCATAACTGGAGCAAGGTTGTGGTTCACAATGTACTGTGCCGAGAGGTCTACGCCATCGCTCGAATTCGTTGACTTCGAAACTACAAACTTGATGGTGGCATTCCTCGCGACGGCGCCCGACCACTCCACGTCGAGATCGGCTTCGGTTTCTTCATCTGAATTCCAAATGCCCGGGTCAGCGCCATTGACGACGATCTGCGGATCGTTGGCGGGTAATCCAAAAGATGTTCTGAACTGGCGCACATCTGCGATCCTAATATTCGAGCGCGCCACGATAGCAATGGACTCCCCCGTACCGGTGATCGCATCCTGATACAGCGGCAGGAGGTCGTAGATCGTGGCGAAATCCGAGGGCGCAAGGTAATGCGAGCCTCCGCTGGTGAACTCGGGCGATGGTTTGTGAACCGGCCCATGCATGGGTGCGCTGTGAAAATCGTGCAGCGAGACCACGCCTCCGACAACCTGAACCAAGGCGGCGGGAATTTCAGGGTCGGTTGCGTTCGCGTGGTGCAGTTCGTTGCCAATCTTGTAAGCGTGTATCTGTGTGTGGAATGCCGACTCGACCTGCGAAGCCACACCGCTGAAGACGATCGACTGGCGGCCCGCGGTAACTTCTTCCACTTCCATGCCATGATCCTGCAGCCAGCGGGTGATCTGCGCCGTATCGTTATCGGAGACGCCGAAACGCTCTGCAAATTGCTCAGGCGTGAGCCACTGATGGTAGTAGGGAGATTCGGGATTCTGTTGCGCGTCCAGCAACTGTTCGAGCGCATCTTGCTGCGCGGCGTCTGGCGTCAGCGTCAGGAGCATGTGCTCCATGGGAAAGCCGGGCGCGACTTCGCCGGCATCGTTTTGTGCAGTAGCCGAGGGGTGCACGTTGCCGCGCAGAGTTACCCGCTGCTCATCGTCAATGAAGGAGGTGATGCGATCGTTGGGTGGCGCGAACAGAGGCAGCATGGACGGAGAACTTGGGGGATCGGTCGGTGGGGGCGCCTGGGCCGGTAAATTGAGAGGAAGGAACGACAAGAAAATTGCTAAGGTTAGAAATGAAAATAACAAAGTCAGTGGCAAGGTGCGGCGGCGCTGGCGCGTAGGGAACTGACGGGACACTTTGATGGGACCTCCGAATGAGATGTGGCTCTTAAGTTTCATCGGCGGGGCGGGGGCACACTTGAGGGATCAGACCTACGCTCGGTGACGGGAGTCACCTTTGGTCAGTCCTTTTGGTGCGGTTAAAACTGCTTAATGTTCCGGTGGGAACATTCGGAACAGCACGAAACTAGCCGCACTGGATGGCGAGCTTTCCGCGCCGCCTCTTCGCCGGGTGAGGTATCATAAACACGTAATCCCATGATTAACGGCAAGCGCATCGCGGTCGTAATGCCCGCCTACAATGCGGAAAAGACCCTCGAGGTTACGGCGGGAGAGCTGCCGGATCTGGTCGACATTCGCATTCTGGTGGACGATCACAGCTCCGACAAGACCGTCGATCTGGCGCATCGCCTTGGCCTGCAGGTCTTTCAGCATGACCGCAACTACGGCTACGGACGCAATCAGCAGACCTGCTATCGCGAAGCGCTGGCCGCGGGGGCCGACGTTGTCATCATGCTGCATCCTGATTATCAATACACGCCGCTGCTGGTGACTGCGATGGCCAGCATGGTGGCTTACGAGGTTTACGACGTTGTGCTGGGATCGCGCATTATCGGCGGGACGGCGCTGCGCGGCGGCATGCCGGTTTATAAATACATTTCAAACCGGTTGCTGACTGGATTTGAAAATCTTTTTCTGCGCGTGAAGCTTTCTGAGTACCACACCGGGTACCGAGCTTTCAGCCGCAGGGTGCTAACCGAACTTCCGCTGCTCGAGAATTCCGACGACTTCGTTTTTGACAACCAGATGCTGGCGCAGTGCGTTCACTTCGGCTTTCACATTGGCGAAGTGTCGTGTCCCACGAAGTATTTCGAAGAAGCTTCCTCGATCAACTTCCGCCGCAGCGTGAAGTATGGGTTCGGCGTGCTGGCGACAACCTTGCAGTTTGCGTTGCAGAAGGCGGGGTTGATCCACCTGCCTCGCTTCAGCGACAAAGGGCGCAAACTCGAGCCTGGTTATCCGACTTATTACGCGCGGCGAAACGACATTGCGCGCCCCGCCTAGGATAGTTCTCGCGAAATTTTGGTAGTGGTGCAGTTGGCTTAAGAAAGAGGCTGGTTAAGCCGGAGATCCCTTCGGCTTCGCTCAGGGCAGGCTCTTCGCTGCGCCTGAAAAACGGCTACGCTCAGGATGACGAAGTAGTGCGGTTGCCCAGCTACTTTTTCTTGGACAAGAATCCCAGCACCTTGCTGGCGAACTCGTCAGAAAATCCAAATCGCGCCTTGGCCCGCGAATACAGATCGACGGCCTGTTTGTCGAGCCAGATCATTGCCGACTTTCCGAAGCCATCTTGCGGGCGCGCAAAGTAGTCGGTCGAGTGTCCCGTGACTTTTTTATCCTGCTCGATCGTGTAGTAATACAAAGCCAGGCTCTTGCGCGATTGGCCCGCCGGGCAAGTGAGGGGGTCGGGAAACCCGTGCAGCGAACGCTCGTCGGTAGTAAAAACAAGCGCATGATTCAGCAGCGGAGGATATTTCGCCGCGCAGCGCGCCATCTTCCCATCTTGCCGCTCCCATAGTTCGATCGCGCCGCCCCAACTTTCCTGCCATCCCGGATTCAGGTAGAGAATCAGATTCACGCGCCGGTGCCAGTGCGTGTGGAAGTGGTGCATGGAGAAATCCGTATGCACGTTCAGGTAACCGCCGGGACCCGATTGATGCAGGCCGCCACCCTCAAGCATTGGGTCGGCCATGAGGTTGGGAATTCCGGTTAACTGCGAAACCCACGCAACAAATTCGGGCGAGTTCAGTTCGTCAGTGATTGCTCCGAGTGCCGGCGGAAAAAATTGGCGCTTCGCCATGCCGAGCTTGTTTTCATTCGCGTGCTTGTACTGCGTCCATTCATCCGTCGAGGCCTCGGGGAACTCCGCCGCAATCTCCTGTGCGACTTCCGGATCGAGAAAGTCTTTCAATAAAATATGCGGACAGGGATGGTTCTCGCGGTATTGCCGGGCGAGAGCAGGCAGGCGAGATCCCCACTGTTCGTAGGGAAATAGCCGGACGGGTGCCTGGACGGCCCGTGCAGTGGACATGCCTAGAAAAACCTCATCATTGAAATTGTAACTGATCCGGCCTCTCAGAGAGGGGATTTTGCCTTGCGCATGTCCTCGGGAAGTTACTCGTCTCGATCAGATTCAGGGAATCCGGCAAACGCGCACCGCGCTGTTCTGGTAAGGGCAATCGAGGCCGGCAAGTGCGGACTGCTGCACGACGACCCAGTTTGCACCATAGGAGTTCTTCAGTCGTGAAAAGTCTGCTGCACCGAAACTTTTCCATGGAGTCTGCGCCTGAACCTGCGCCCACCACTTCTCGGCCAGCGCGGGAAACATGCTCACCACGCCATTGTCCTTGACTCCGTCGGCGAGATGGCTTCGCTCGGCCAAGCAACGGAACCCGATTTCATCTTCGCCGGCTAGGTTCATGTATTCCGGATCGAGGGCGAAGACCGCATCCACGGGCGTGTTCTGCCTGACCCAGACAAAGGCCTGGGCCCACGGGTTCTTCGGCGCGACGCCCGGCCACTCCACGTGCGCGCTCGCTGGAAAGAGCGAGCGTTGCGCCATGAACATTCCGAGACTCAAAGGCGCAAAGAGCAACAGCCAGCGCCACACGCGGTTTTTCAGCACGAACCCGCCGAGAAGCCCGCCCATCAAGACAAACATCACGATGTAAAGAAAGTGCAGGCAGCGCAGCGGTTGAAGGCGGGCCAGTTCTACAAAGCGCGGCGGCAAATCGACCACCAGCGCCGCGATAAAATAGATCAATCCATAGACCACGAACGCGCGGCTGACGCGTTCGACGGTGGACCACTCGAGACCTCGCGCGATCCGCGCGCGAGCTATTCTTCCGAACCACCAGAACAAGAGCAGCGGCGCAACTGCGCCCAACAACTCATACCAAGCCCAGTTCTGGATGTAGTGATACGCGTGTCGTTTTGCCGCCTCGCGATAGGCGGCTGAGGCCGCGGGCGATAGAGGAATCCACAGCACTGCCGCGAGCGCGGCAATGTTCTGCGTCTTGAAGCGGCTCTCGAGTCTGTCCATTACCAGCAGCAACACACAAAATGAAAATGGAAAGACCCACATCAGCGGATGCATGCATATGGCAAATGCCAGCCACAATAACGCATGGAGATATTTTTTCTCTAAGGTTCGTGCCAACATGAAGACGCCCGCGAACGCCGCGAGATTTCGCGGGTTCAAATACTGGTCCATGATGTAGAGCGCGGTGCCGGCTACCGGAATCGACAACAGCGCGGCTACCAGGCAGACTCCGCCCCACCGCGCTCTTGGCAAATCGGGGAAGAATAGTCCGCTTAACTCCCAACAGGCTAGAAGCAGGAGAAAGATCGACGCGAGATGCCAGAGGAATAATCCGGCTTCGAACGGCAGGTGAGTTGCCCGCAGAGAGAACGCAACTACATTGGGGAACAACGTCATGCTGGCGTGCGACTTGAAGAATTCCTGGCCTACGGGGAACAACTCGGGATGCAGAATCTTCTCCACGCCCGGCAGGTAAATCTCAGCATCTTCGGAGAAGGGATGGTAGCCCTGCACGAGGACGGCTGCGAACGTCAGCACTAAGAGGCCGAGTGCGGACTGCCATTTCGTTGGAGTTGATCGAGGGGGATTACTCAAGGAGTTGATGGCGATCGCGCCGTCTTTACCCTAACGAGAGGGAGTGCGGCTGTCAAATTTGTGCGATGGCGGTGGGCCAAATTCCGAGTAGTCCGACAGTCCAGCAGGGGTCGATCCCCGCAGATGGGTGAGATGGCGATGTTAGGCCAATCATGAGCTAGTTTCGGTCACGCCAATTACCGAGGAGAACTCTTTAGACAAAATCCGACATCTTCCTGTGTCATATAGTTGAGGCCGAATATGGGCACGCAATTGGCCGCTGGGAACATCACCGCAGCTTCGCTGGCCGCCTTGTACGAAAAACACGGCTCGACCTTAGCGGCCTATTTGTGTTGCCGTGGGGTCGAGTTCGCTTCGGCGGAAGATGCGGTACAGCAATTGTTTCTGAAGCTGATGCAGGCGAACGTGTCCATGCCTGGAGACCGCTGTCTTACCTCTATCGAGCTGTACGCAATACGTCGTTCAACCTGCGCCGCAGCACCCGGCGAGAGGTTGAGATGGACGAGGCGGAGAACTGGCTCATGGAAACTGAGGGACGCGCAGAGGAGGCTCTGAGCGTGCAGGCCGCTTTACGAGACATCCCTCAGGAACAGAGGGAGACCGTTTTTTTGAAGGTTTGGGCAGGTATGACTCTGCAGGAAATCTCCGAGGTTCTGGAGATCCCAATGAACACGGTGGCATCGCGGTATCGCTATGCATTGGAGAAGCTACGAGAGAAATTGCAGCCTGTTGACGAACGGAGATAGCCATGCGGGGACAAGAAAACGATCAGAATAACGTAGAGCAGTACCTGAAAACGTTTCAAGTGCGCCAAGTCCGACCCCTGGAAATACGTTCGGAGCCAAACCCGAGAGCTGCTGCACGTTGGTGGAAAAAGGGAGGAGAGACCGTACGAATACCACGATTTGCTTTTGCATTGCTGCTGGTTACTGTGTTTGTGCTAGCTTCCAGCTTGGTCATTGGAAGCGTGCGCGCTCACACGCGGGGAAGGTTTCTGATGCTAGCAGCCAAGCCAGCGCAAGGCCACACTTTGCCTTGCACGCTCTCCGTTGGAGGTGATGGAAGTTGCAGGTTTGTGCAAATGGAAGGCGCGGAGGGTGAACGAGGGGTTTACAAATTTCGAATCATCGCAGATAACGGAAGGCAGATTGAGTTGGGCATTAGGTCCGCTCGCTTCAATGGGCAGGTCTCTAATGGCGACATCGAAGAACTGCCGGAAGCCGCCTACTCCTTTACGCCCGGCGAAACTCTTCATATCGACGTTCCGGGAGCGGGAGACATGGCGGTCAGCGGAGAGTTGTGGGATCACTATCCTTCGCCTGGAGAGGTGTGGGATCACGTGCAATCGCTTGTCAATTGCCGGCAGTAATAATGGGTTCCGGACAGACTTTCTTCGTATAACTTCCCTCATCTTACGTAACTGTCACAAACAGGCTATACACGCTTTGACCACTATTCATTAAGTTTGGGCGCAGATGCAAACGCGATTCGTCGCTGATTATCCCGACGTTCTAAAATGCTCTCGGAGTTGCCGCACGAGATATTCTATTCGCCTGCTGTCCGGGAGAATGTCATGAAGATTGTGCCGGTGATCAAGTCCAGCGATTTGCAACGATCGTTACATTTCTACACCGAAGTTCTCGACTTCGAGCGCAAGTGGCCTGGGCATGAAGAGCGCGAGATGGCCAACGGAGTCATAGACCTGGTTCGCGATGGGGCTGAACTGCAGCTTTCACGTCATGCAGGGGACGGCGTCTTCGGCTCCGTCAACCGTGTGTTTGTGGACGACGTCGATGAGCGTTACGCGACTTTTCGCTCTCGGGGTTTGGATACGACGCGGCGTCCTGAGTCTCCCATTCACACTGCGCCGGTCGATCAGACTTGGGGGCTACGTGAATTTGCCGTGACTGATCCGGACGGCAACGGGCTTTGTTTCTGCATGCTTCGTTTCTGAACGCCCCGGCGCGCGGGAACAAGCGAGGCGGCGAGGATCACGATTAACGGGTCGATGGGACGCCGGTAATAAACCTCTGGGCTGGTGATGTAATAGATCGCCGGGAAGGTGACCAGGACTAGCGTGTAGAGCAGGGCTGCTGCTGGATTCGAGCGAAGTGCGCGCCATAATCCGACGAGCGCGAGCACAGTGAAAGTCGTGCACAAGAAAATGTTCGGAGGATCGAGTGGTTCCTCTGCGAGGTAGGCGCGGTCGAAGCTCCAGAATCCCGTCCAGATGAAGACTGCGCGGCGCAGCGTGGTCCACGCATACCAACCTGGGTTCGCGCCGATGAATTCGAGTGCCTGCTTCTTCTCTTTTGCCATGTAGCCGAGCTCGCCTAACTCCTGGAACTGCAGCCATTCGGAGTCGCTGTGCCATGGGCCTAAATCGTACGCGGCCCAATGGTTGGTCGCGCCCTTGGTGCCGAGCCGCAAGACCATCCCCATGTTGTCGCGGAAGGGGATGAAGCGATGGAAAGTTTCGTAGTTGCGAATAAACCATGGCGATACAAAAAGGATGAAGGCCAGCGCGGAGACTAACGCGGGACTGAACCATGGCTGCTTGCTGCGGTGTAAGCGATAGCAGGCCCATCCGCCCAGGAAAGGCAATACGGAAACGATTGCTGGGCTCGTGAGAGCGGTTAGACCGGAGAGTAGGCCGAAGGCGATCCAGTTGAGCCATGTTGGCCGTGCTTCAGGTTGATAGTCATTAGATGAAGCGCCCCCAGGCCCATCCCCAAGTTCCAGTGCAAAGAGAAAAAGCACGGTGAGCAGCAGCGTCGCCAGCCATGTTTCCCAAATTCTCTCAACCGGGAAATAGACTGCGTATGGGAAGAAGACCCAGGTCCATCCTGACCACTTGGCCGCACGGTCGCCGAAAGTTCTGCGCGCAATGAAGAAGATGGGGATGCAGGTCAGCGCGGAGGTCAGGGCATTCAGCGACAGCAAAACCACTGCCGATGCGGTAGTGTAAATGCCAAACACTTTGAAAACTCCGGCAACGATATAAGGATAGATGGGGCTCATCCATGCAGTTGGGCCGGTGTCGGCGAATAGCGGGCTGCTGAATCCGTGGCCTTGAACGATGGAGCGGGCGATGCGTCCGGTTTCGTAGCCGAAATGCCAGTGGTCGCGGGAGGGGTCGAGTTGCTCGGGCAACAGGAAGACCATCACGATCAGGCGGATGGCGAGCGCGGTGAGGACCATCCACAGCAGGGAAGACTTGGCGGACCGGCCCTCGTGCGGGATTTCTCCAAGCAGATGCGCTGCCGAACCGTAGGATTTGGACCGCTCTACGATTTGGCTCATTCCATTCCCCGAAAGAGATGCGCTGAAGCGTGGATGTCTCTGATTCTCACCACGCTATATTATCCCCCGCGAACGGAAGTGAGGTGCGGCCACGTTCCAGCCACGACACCTTGCGCGCCTAGCCGGTCCTACGTAGCATCTAACTTACACATGGCTGCTGCCCTTATGCCCGAGCGCCTCCGGCCGAACATGGCCCTGGGCGAGATTGTGAGCTTCGCTTACGACACCTTCTGCAGTAATAAGGTGCGGTTCATTCTGACTGCGCTTGGCATGGTGATCGGCACCGCATCTCTCATATTAGTTGTCACGATCGGAATGACCGGGCGGCAATACGTGCTAAACCAAATTCAGGCGATCGGCGCCAATCTGATCTACGCGCAATATCAGGGCGCGCCGCACATCAGCCAATCGTCGCCGGACAATCTCACGATCGACGATGTGGAAGCCGTGCGCAGCCAGGTGCCGGGTGTAGTCGCTGCATCGCCCGTAGTTACTTTGTCGGAGCGGGTTCCGTTCGGCGACGGCAAAGAGCGTGAGGTGCAGATTCTCGGCGTTTATCCCGAATACCTGCAGGTGCGTAATCTGGTGGTGCTCTCCGGCCGCTTCTTCGACGCAGAAGATTCACAGGCTCACAACAAAGTTGGACTGATCACGGAAAAGATGGCGCAAGAGGTTTACGGCTCGACTCAGGCGGCGATTGGAAAAGTCATCAAGCTGACGGGCTTGCCTTTCACGATCATTGGCACCTTCAAGGAGCGGGTCAACACATTTGATCAATCGGAAGTAGTCGGCAGCACCATGCTGATTCCGTACACCGTGAGCCGTTATTTCACTGACACGCCCAGCGTGAAGCTGATTTATTTTTCCATGCAGGATCCCACCATGGTGGTTGCGGGTACGGCGCAAATCAAGAAGGTGCTGCAATCGCGGCATCGTCCCGAATCGGTATACGACGTGACGGACCTCAGCGAGTTGCTCGCGGTTGCCGACCGCTCGGCCACCATGTTGACGTGGATGCTCCTGTTGATCTCCGCCGTCACTCTGCTCGTTGGTGGCATCGGCATCATGAACATCATGCTGTCGACCGTGACGTCGCGCATCCGGGAGATCGGCATTCGCAAGGCTGTCGGCGCCACCAACCGCGAGATCCGGTTTCAGTTTCTTGCCGAGGCCATTCTGATCTCGCTCATCGGAGGCTTCGCCGGCATCGTCATCGGCCTTGCCATTCCCTATTCGGTACGCTTTCTTACCGAGTATCGCGTACCGATTAACGGCTGGTCGGCTGTTATCGCTATCCTAGTGTCGTCGCTGGTGGGGGTGATTTTCGGAACTGTCCCCGCCGCACGCGCGGCGCAGTTGGATCCCGTGGAGAGCTTGCGGTACGAGTAATTCGTTCAATCGTTTAAGCTGTTGAAAGTAATGCCCTTAATTACAGTAAAGCTCCGTTTGCCCTAAGTCGCGAAGCGCTGATGTACATTAGTCCGGCACTCCGCACGCCCAAATCCGCGTCCATCATACCCTGCCGAGAGCCCTCAAAAATCCAAAACGATGCCCTCTGCCACAAAAAAGTTGCATTTTCTACTGTGACCGAAGTAATATCGTTTACGGAGCTTTACAATAGTTTCCCAGAGTTCCAGACCCTGTACCGCTAATAGCTAACTTCCAAACTTCGCAGTTCAGCTGTGCAAAAACATAAGAGGCCGTCCCAGCCTCCGTCCCGGTTCGGAGAGTTCAATATGGCGTGGTACGCGTACTGTCTTACCGAGCACCAGACCCTCCCAAATGGCACTCGTTCCAGACGCCCGTTCGTAATTGAGAATGTACAAGGCGTGAACGGAGCCCCAGTCCTCAGCTATCCCAGCGGAGAATTTGCTGTGATTGTGAGCGAATTCGACCAATCTTCTGCTCCTCTTGACCAGAAAGCCGTCATCGATCACGCCCGCGTGGTGAGTGGCTGCTTTCGGAACTCAACTGTACTTCCGTTCCGTTTTGGGACAATCTTCGAAAGCGACGACGCTCTCCGCCAGGCGGTCCGGGTCAACCGGCGCGCTTTTGGAGTCAGCGTGGCCAAACTTCGCGGCAAGTCCGAAATGCACATCAAACTCACGGTCACAGACGGCTCGCTGCGCGAGGCCATGATTGAAGTCATCCTGCCCGACACCGTAGGTGGAGACTATCTTTCCAAGCTGCGCATCAAAGCTTCCCGCGAACGCGAGCGCCAAACCAAGGCACGCGCGCTCTCGGTACAGGTCCACAAGCTGTTTAACCCGCTGGAAGAAGAAGTGAGCTGCAAGAAGGTCGCGCCGCAAGGCATGCTCATCGACATCGCCCACCTCATCGACACCAAGTCGGTGGAAAAATATCAGAACCGCTACCAGACCGCCACCAAGCAGCTAAAGAATTGTGCGGTAGCCATCAGCGGACCCTGGCCCCCGTACCACTTCCTGCCCGGGAAGCTGCGCACAGTAGCCGGAAACAGCTAGGTCAATTCTCTTGGGATATTCGGATGCCCCACCCTTTCGCACTCTATGCGGAAGGATGGGGTAAACCGCCCTCAAGCTCTGTCATCCTGAGTCCCGCCTTCTTTGCGGGACGAAGGACCTGTGCACTCCTTTCGGCACCGATGCGCCCTATGCCGAATCCTTCATCTTGACGCTTGAACGTGATCGGAGCACCATTCCCGGATGAATTGGACGTTTCGAGCCCTAGCCTCACTCATCCTTCTAACCGCCAACTTGATTGTCGCGAGCGCCCTTGCCCAGAGCAATCCGGTACCGCAGGTGGTGGGTCCGCCACAACCGCAAGCGATAGCGCCCGGCGGCGGCGATTTCACTTTAAGAGTCTATGGCGCGAATTTCGTGCCGGGTGCGGTGGTAAACTGGAATCGCCAGCCTCGGCTTACCACTTTCATTTCCGCTAGAGAGTTAGAAGTTCAAATTCTTGCCTCCGATGTCGCAACAGCCACTGCTGGGTACATCACCGTGACCAACCCGGCTCCCGGCGGAGGCCTTTCTAGTTCCAGTTGGAGCTTGGTGGAAGTGCATACTCCGACAGCCACAATCGCCCCTGGTAATCCCATCATTTACCTTTACGGCTTCGCCAACGTCCCCTCCTTGCTCGCAGCGGACTTCACTAATGACGGCATCCTCGACTTGGCGGCGGGCCTTGCCAACCGAACCATCAATGTTAGCCTCGGTAAAGGAAACGCCACCTTCAGCCATATTTCGAATGCGACTTACGTCTACAATACAGCGCTGTTCGGTCTGGAGAGCACTGCTTATGGCGACTTCAACGGTGACGGCAAGCTTGACTTGGTCTACGCGACGGACACTGACCCAGCGGACAGGAACTCTGGGCTTAGGCGTGAGCCTGGGCAATGGTAATGGCACATTCGATTCGGGATGGAGATACTTGGACAGTACAGCAGGCAGCATCGTTGACTTTGTAGTCGGCGACTTTAACCGCGATGGCAAGCTTGACTTGGTGGGCGGAGACTGTTGCATCACATACGTATTCCTGGGAAATGGCGACGGGACATTCCAGCCAACTACAACGTACCAGGATGTGGGTGGAATTGACCTTCAGGTCGGCGACTTCAACGGGGACGGTATCCTTGATTTAGCGATTGAGGGGGGCGCCGAGAACTTCCCCATTTCTGTGGCATTGGGTAATGGTGATGGAAAGTTTCAGCCGCCGGTGACGATCACCAATGCCGACGGCGGCTGCGGCTTCGGCCAAACAATGCTCGTGAGTGACTTCAATGGCGACGGCAACCTTGACATTGCCTTCTGTACTGCCACAAGTATCGGAATTCTGCTCGGCAACGGGACGGGACGTTTCAGAGTCCGACGTATTACGACGTGAGCTCCTCGTCCTTCACAATCGCTGCGGGAGATTTCAACTCAGATGGCAAAACCGATCTCATTGTCTCCAGCAACGTCGACAGTGATCAATTTTGGATACTCCTCGGCAACGGCGACGGTACCTTTCAACCGCCCTCGTTGGTCAAGGTCCCGGGGCCGCTCGCGAGCGGCGAACTCGGCATTGTCACTGGCGATTTCGACTCCGACGGGCTTTTGGACTTCATCTTCCAGTTCGGCGGTTACGGTTTCGGCGTGTATCCGCAGCAGCAAAAATAGACATTAATGGCGAATCCGGCATCTTCACCGGAGACTTTAATTCGGGCGGTCTACTGGACTTGGCTCGCGCCGGGACTTCCTGACGGCCATCACGGCCTTGGCGATCGCGTTTTCAACTTCCGCCGACGGCACTCCTCGGTTGGCGGATTGAACCTTCTTGATCGACTTCCAGGGGCCGATGTTCCGCCTTCGCCGGGCCACTAAAGCCTGCGCCATTGTCTCACTGATGTAATCACTCATAATTCCACCCCCGCTCTGCTCAGACTTGGAAAACTCCAGTGCACTCAATATGCATCCTTCTGCACTTGTTGCGGCAGCGTCCCTTCCGTCCAAAACCCGCGCTGGACGCCGGGTTCGCCGTAAGCCCATCTTCTTCTACAACTTATGAATTCGTGTGATGGCAATCACAAGTTCCCGGTCTTTGGCTCGGCAAGTGCTTTCTTCCGATGTACTAAAGAGGCCGCAACCCAAAGAAATGACCTTCACTATCTTTTCCAGTCACCATTTCCCGAAGCGCTGCTTCGCCCGGCGAAACGGCTACTTCTTTTGCCTTTCCTGAAACCCTACCACTCTTGCCTCTTTGAAACGTGGCCCCAGCAATGGGGCCGCTTTTTTGCGCGTGCTCTACTTGCGCACTCTAGAAGATCCTCCAGACAAAGTGGGCCAGCAGGGCGAAGATCAGCAGCATGAATACGCCACCGACCCAGATCAGGAAGTTCAGCGTCATTTTCGGAGAATTGATCTCTTTCTTGTCCATGCCTCACGCTAACACAGCCGCTTTCCCGCAGACTGCTCACTCGGATACACTGCCTACGCCATGATCAAGACCGTCCGGTTCCTGTTCACGTTCTCCTCTATTACTACTTTGTCCGCGCTATTGCTGACTTTACCAGCGCCTGTCAGCGCCCAAAACCCGCCCCAGCCGTCGTCTAAGGACTGGACCGCAATGATGGCTGCACCTCAAACTTCCACGCAGAACTTCCCGCCACTTCTTCTCCAACAGCTTTCTGCTATCAAAGCCGCCGCGCTCAATGACGATTACGCTTACCGCCAACTCACTCATCTCACCGAAAACATCGGACCGCGCCCTACCGGTTCGCCACAGGCCCGCGCCGCCGCCGAATATGTGGCCGACGAACTTCGCAAGCTCGGGCTCGACGTGCGGCTCCAGCAAGTCATCGTCCCGCACTGGGTGCGCGGAGCCGAGACCGCCGCGCTCGTCGAATATCCCGGCATGGTTCCGAACACAACGCAAAAAATCATTCTCACCGCTCTCGGAGGAAGCTCGTCCACACCTGCCGACGGCCTTACCGCCGAGGTAATCACGGTTGACACTTTCGACGAACTTCAAGCCCTCGGCCGCAACAAAGTCGCCGGCAAGATTGTGTTGTTCAACGAACCCTTCGACAAGCAAAAGTCCGGAGCCGGATTCGCCTTCGCCGCCTACAGCGAAGCCGTTCGCTATCGCGCAGCCGGACCGAAGGCTGCCGCTGATCTAGGCGCAGTAGCAGCTCTCGTCCGCTCTGTATCGAGCGCCGACTTCAGGCTGCCGCATACCGGATTCAGTCTTCCAGCCGGGATTCCTGCCGGCGCCGTCACCGCCGAGGATGCTGACTTAATCGTTCACCTAGCGGGCGAAGGCAGAGTTCGCATGCATCTGACTCTTACGCCACAAAAACTTCCCGATGAAACCGGCTACAACGTGATTGCCGATCTCAAAGGTGCCGACCATCCCGAGCAAATCGTAATCGTCTCCGGCCATCTCGATTCCTGGGACCTCGGCACCGGAGCCATCGACGACGGAGCCGGCGTAGTCATGGCCATGCAGACCGCCGAAGTTTTACAGCGTCTCCACCTGCGACCAGCACGCACCCTCCGCGTGATTGCATGGATGGACGAAGAAACCGGAGGCGCAGGCAGTAGGGCCTACTCCACGGAATACATCAACGATTTTCCCCGCCACGTCGCCGCAATCGAAAGCGATTCCGGCGCGGCGCATCCTCTGGGTTTCGACGTCAAGGCTTCCGCCGCTGCCATCGAGGCATTGCGCCCAATTCAACCCGTCCTGCAAAGCATCGGCGCGACATTCTTCCAACCCAGCACGTATTCCCCCGGCGCCGACATCGCGCCTATGGCGGATGCGGGAGTTCCCAGTTTTGGTGTGATGCAGGATGGGCGGACATATTTCAACTACCACCACTCTGCGGCTGACACTTTGGATAAAGTCGTTCCTTCTGAGCTTCGCGAAAACGCCGCGGCTATGGCCGTGCTGGCCTATGCGCTTACTAATATGAAAGAGCCTCTGCCGCGATGAGGCGAGGAGAGTGGCACGAAAGTGGCTAGACAGAATCAGAAAACAGGAGTAAGAGTTATTGGACTATGAGGAGGTCATGGCTTGCTACGGCCGTGGCCCCTTTGTGTTTAAGGCAAAGGCACAGGAAGTCTAGGCCGGGTCGAGCCGAAGATGGACCAGCCCGTCGGCACGCATAGGCGGGATTCGAAAATGAGTTGGCAAACGAGGATGAGCATGCAGGCCGAGAATATCAGCATAATTACGCACGTAACGGAAATGCTGGCGCCCACGGCGTGTACGCACTGACAGCGATCTTTATTTTTTGGCAGCAAGCGCGAGCGGTTGCAAACCTGCAGAAAGCAAGCCCTAGCGACCACGGCTACTTTCGCAGCGTCCACACGTCCGTGGTCATCGCCACGTACGGCCTAATGGCCGTTTCAACGGTAGTCTGGGTCTATGCCACCTTCTTCTACGTGCAGAGGACGTACGTGAGGGGCATGGTCATCGACCTCATGGACCAGCGCGTAAGCCCCCAGAAGCCAGACGACCCGCCTGAAGTGGTTCAGCAAATCACCCCCCGAGTCGCCCGATGTCGACCTCTACTCCAGCGTGAAGAATAAGGAGGATGCAGAGGGGGGTAAGTATGATCTCGCATGGATCCTCTTGCCACGGGAAAACCTCACCACGCTGGTCTTTAGATTTCAGCATCATTATCGCGTATACGCGCGCCAATCCTCGGTTCCTTCCGGCGCCGGACCCGGTAGCGCCTTAGAGACGAAAGTGATTGGCAAGACTTTTAAGGTGGACCTGTCCAAGGGGTACTACGCATCTGGAAGCTCTATCACGCTGATGTACGAGCCCAATCGTGACGACCCGGTCCGAAAGCTTGGCGACATCTACATGCGTGGTTCAAACACCGAACGCGTCAGGCTGCCCTGGGAAGACAGTGGTGCGACCACGCAGGATATCGTACCGCCCCAGCCAGAGTTCTCCGCCTTGGAAGTTTACGCCGCGTCATCGAGCGGGAAACCCGTCTTCGGGGAACACGGAGAGTATGACAAACACGTGGCTCGGGCGCTCCGAGAGCAACTCGGCAGCGACGATCTTAAGACGCAGCTAAGCGCGCGCCGCGTCCTTGTTCAGAATGGAGGGCGATCTTTTAAGTTCGTTACCGATAGCCTGAACGCTTTGTCTGAGAATGAATACGACCGCGATTTGCTAATCCACAACCTGGCAAAAGCTGTCGAAGAAATCGAGGCACAGGGGGCCCCTGCGCCTGCGGAAATCAACATCAAATTAGGCGCGGTGTTTTACGATGCGCACGATTACGAATCCTCGGCCAGCTACTTCGACAAGGCGACAAGCCAGCCTCTCGACAACTGGGGACTGTATTCCAGCCGCGGTTTCGCCTATCTCCAAACGGGCCAGTTCCAGAAGGCAATCGATAGCTTCAAGGCCTACCTGACGAAGGTACCGCCGTATTTCGCCCAGGCCGTGACTTATGCTGACATAGGCCTATGCTACGAGCGTTTGGGTCGCTATGACGATGCAGAGGCGAGCTACCGAAAGGCTTTAAAGATCGATCCTACCTCTCCTTACGCATACAACGCCCTCGCGTATATGCTTGTCGGCCGAGGCGAAAGACTGACCGAAGCGCTTTCGTTGGTCGAGCACGCCCTCCAGTTGGACGCGAAAAATCCTCATTTCAAAGACACAAAAGGATGGATCCTCTACAAGCTGGGGAAGCCTCTGGATGGACTTGTGCTGGTTAAAGAAGCCCGCGGCGCAGAACCCGATAACGTGGAGATCCAGAATCACTTTTCGCAACTTCAAGCGGTGGTCAATCCGTCAGCGAAATAAAGGTAACAAAACGCGGGCGCGACGTTCTTGAAATTCCGGCACCGGGCGCGGATAAGCTCACGGCCACTGCGTGGCGGCGGTCGCCGATTCCACTTGGGCCGCGATGAAAGGGCCGGAAGCAGTTTAGTTTACGCCGGAGACGGTTCGGCGATTTTGGAATCGGCTGCGGGGATGCAGAGGTTTTGCAAGAAAGCCGCGGGAAACCGCGGCAGACGTGTCCGGAACGGAGCATTTACTGGAACTTCCGCCGGTCGCTCGTGCAGTAACCAACGCGATCTTCGCCACAACCGGCCAGCGACTGCGCCGTCTGCCATTTCACTTGCAGCCCATCGCGTAAGGGCTTTTGCGCCTCACTTGGAATCAAGGGCGAAGGCCAACAATACATTCCCCGCCATCGCATTGGTGTAGCCGGTATTCACGTACACCATGCCGCTCACGATCGCAGGTCCTGCTCCATTCAGCGAGCCGCCGTGGGCTTTGACGCCGTTGGTCGTGTGAAACTCTTTCGCGGTATCGAAATCCCAGAGGACGTTGCCATCCTTGGTGTCGTAGGCACGCAAGTGTCCATCGAGTGAACCTGCGAACAGCACTCCGGGAATCAGAGTTGGCGGCGCCATCTGCGCTGGACTGCAGCCGAATTGCCCAGCGCTCGCCGGCTTGGGCGGGGGAACGTGCCAGACTTGTTTTCCGGTGCGAAGATCGAGCGCGAATACTCCGCCGCCAACCGATGGATTGTCGAAATCGAAATCAGACAACGGAAAATAGCCATAGCGATTATCGACAGCGCCGCTCCATTCAATTCCGCCCAGCGGACCGCCGTGCCCGATGCGGCTCTTCCAGATCACCTTGCCCCGAACCGCCGGATCCAACGCATAGATCACTCCCGATTTCTGCGCCAACAATAAAACGTCGCGGCCATCGCCGAGCGACTTCAGCACCGGAGGTGCTCCGAAATCGAAATCATCGCCATGCTTTGCTGGACAGTTATCCCTCTTCTCGGCGACACAACCGCTATTCCATACGTCGTCGGATGTGAGTTGCCGGGACCACAATCGCTTGCCATTTCTAATGTCGAATGCGATCACGGCATCGGAGCCATCGGTCGGCGGATCGGAATAGTTATTTCCCGTCGAGACATAAATTACGTGCCGCTTGAGATCTGCCGTTGGAGTGGACCACACTGCCGCGCCTGATGGTCCAAAGTACTGCACTCCCTCTGCACTTTTGCGCGTGGGTTGAGGAGCGTCGGCGATGGTGTAGCCGCTCCATATCTGTTTGCCCGTAGCCGTATCCAATGCGACTACGCTGCCTCGAAAGGTGCAACATGAATAACCGGGATCGGCCGACGCGCCTTCTTCGCCCGAAGAGATCGGAACGTACAGGCGCGTGCCGACTAATAACGGCGACCCTGTGATGCGGGCGGCGGGATGCGAATCCGGATGCGCAGTCCAAACTACGGAGCCGTCTGCAACTGTAACCGCATACACAATTCCGTTGGTGTCGCCGAAAAAAGCTGTGCCGCCTTTGTTGCCGATTGAAATCGCAGTTTTAACCGTTGCTGACGCCTTGAAACTCCACCACAGGCATCCGGTCGCAGAATCCAACGCATACACGGTGCCATCTTCGCTGCCGACGAACAGCCTTCCGTCCGATGACGTAGGTTGACCGAAGGTGGCGTCCGCTCCCGGAAAGCCGAATGCCCATTTGAATTTCAGGTTCTTAACCTGGCCACGATCTAAGCCTGCAGCTAAAGCCGGTTGAAAGCGGCTGTTCGCGGAATCGCCGCCCCACCCTGCCCATCCCGGTGGATTCGGCGGCGGATCCAGATCCCGCGCGCAAATCCCGGTCATTTGTGCCACAGTCGAAACATCCGCCGCGCCCAGGTATTCGGCGATGGCATTTTTCTTTGCCTTGGAGAGAAACTTCCCCTGCCATCGCATCCTGCCGGAATCGAGCGCGGCCAGTATCGACGCTTTCGACATTTGTTTCAGCGCTGCCTGTTCGGGAGCGCGCATATCATTATTTTGCCGGTGACAGCTGGCGCATTTCTGAGTGAACAGCGCCGCTCCATCGACCGGTGGAGGAGTTTGCTTTCGCGCACAGCCCTGCAAAAAGAAAAGTGAGCCTAACAGCAGAAGAACTGTGCGCGACGCGAACGAGATCGAAGTCATTCTGATCGTCTGAAATCTCGAACTCGCCGTTTGTGCGACCTTGGCCCCATCGTTGCCCCGTGAATCTCGAATTGGACTAGTTGGATGACAACAGAGAGGTCAGCGAGCGCACGACAATGAGTAGAAAAAAGTAAAGATTCGTTAAGCGGAGAGCCATTTTCAAACGGGAAGCTAATACAGGATGCACTGTATCGAAACGCGAGCATCCGCCTAATAAAATGCGTCAAGTTTCGAAACCTTGAAGACTGGAAACTGGAAAGAGAGGACAGGAACTTGATTCAACGAATACGAAAGGCAGCAATAGCAGCAGTGGCGGCAGGAGCACTGTGCCTGGTGGTGGCAACGGCGCCGCAAGCGCGAGCCGACGACCATGCCAAGTGCCAGCACGCCATCGAAAAGGCAGAAGCAAACCTTGATAGGGCGATTCATGATCATGGCGAGCACAGCCACCAGGCCGATGACCGGCGGCGTGATCTGAACGCCGAACGCCAGCGCTGTTGGGACCAGTATCACGGTTGGTGGAATGGCCACGACCATCGCTGGGAGACCGAGCGTAACTGGGAAGCGACTCACTAAACTGACGCGCTGGTACTATGGACCAGCATCTTGTTCGCAGGTTTGGACTATCGAAGACGAACAGTGTCAGAGAATCGGCGGAGGATATGGGGCGCTGAAGTTCAGATTTTTACTGTTTCTCTGAATGGAGCCAAAATTTATCTACACCGGTTCAAGTCCAATCCCGCAACAGCATGCACCAAGGCCAATTTGAACACTGAAAACAAGAACGAAGCAGCCAACGAACAAGCAAAGCCCGAAGCAGCCTCCGCCCAGGCCACGACTGACCAAGCAACTACTGGCCAAGCAAAGACTGACCGAGCATCGACCGGAAACGAAAACAACCACAAAACCGGGAACGTCTCTTCAGGCTTCGACTGGGTGACTGAGCGTTCCTCGTGCACTCTTCCGAAAGTGTTCAACGCCCTCAGACTCGAAGTTGAAGACGACGTCAAGGCGCGGAATTCGCTGCGTCCCAACCCTGCTGCTTACGAATTTCTCGTGACTAACGATACCGGCGAATTTGCCGTTCGCTTGAAAGCCAAGGAACTGCAAAAATCGGTAAGTTTCAGACTCGCCGACAATGCGATTCTCGTCCGGGATGATCAGGGCAAGCCGATGTTCGAAGTGACCCTGGCCTTTGACGACGCGGGTAAGTGCCGCCTGAATGTGAACTCCCAGGAGCGCGAGTTCTGGCAAGTCCGCCGCATGGCCCTTGAAGAGCTGATGTATCGCGGCCTCTGACATTTTTACTCTAGCAGGATCCGACTCAGCCCGCCGGCTCGATATGTTCTCTCACCTAGGGCGTTTGCTATGGTGCGGGCTCGTGTGAAAAACTTATTCCTTCAGCGTTATGTCAGCAAAGAAAACACTTTTCGAGAAGATTTGGAATGCCCATCTTGTGGCGCAGCCGGCCGGACGGTCTCCGATCATTTATATCGATCTGCATCTGGTGCATGAAGTGACCTCGCCGCAGGCTTTTGATGGTCTCCGCGAGGCGGGACGAAAAGTGCGCCAGCCTGCTCGCACCGTTGCTACTGTCGATCACAATATCCCTACCGAGCCGCGTGGAACTCCGATCACCGATCTAATTGCCGCCAGGCAGATTGCGGCGTTGCAGGCTAACTGCAAAGAGTTCGGCGTGCGGCTCTTCGATATGGATTCGCCCGAGCAAGGGATCGTGCATGTGATTGGGCCGGAACTGGGTCTGACGCAGCCCGGCATGACGATTGTTTGCGGCGACAGCCATACCAGCACCCACGGCGCTTTCGGTTCATTGGCTTTCGGCATTGGAACTTCGGAAGTTGAGCATGTTCTGGCTACGCAGTGCCTCGCCCAGCAGCAGCCAAAGACGATGAAGATCGATGTGCGTGGGCGGTTAGCCGACGGCGTGACGGCAAAAGATCTGGCGTTGGGAATCATTGGGCAGATTGGGACGGATGGTGCGTCCGGACATGTGATCGAATACTGCGGCGACGCGGTGCGCTCGCTTTCGATGGAAGGGCGCATGACCTTGTGCAATATGAGCATTGAGGCTGGGGCGCGCGCGGGGATGGTCGCTCCGGATGAAACTACGTTTGCTTACGTGAAGGGAAAGCGATTCGCTCCGCAGGGCAAGGAATGGGAGTCAGCCGTCGATTACTGGCGCAGCTTGCCTACGGATGAAGGAGCGGCTTTCGACAAAGTGGTGGAGATGGATGCGGCGCAACTTTCTCCGTTTGTGACTTGGGGAACGAATCCGGGAATGGTTGCGCCGGTGACTGGGCGCGTGCCTGAGGTTGGGAGCTTGGGAGATTCGGAGCGGCGGTCGACTGAACTGGCGTTGCAGTACATGGGGCTGGAGCCGGGGAAGCGCATCGAAGACATTGGCATTGACCGCGTGTTTATTGGGTCGTGCACGAACTCGCGGCTGGAGGATTTGCGATCTGCGGCGCGCGTTGCCAAAGGGCATCATGTCAGCGCGAAGGTGCGCGCCATGGTGGTGCCGGGATCGCAGACGGTGAAGCGGGCGGCGGAAGACGAAGGCTTGCATCAGATTTTTCTGGATGCGGGATTCGAGTGGAGAGAGTCGGGATGCTCGATGTGTCTGGGGATGAATCCGGATATTTTGCAGCCGGGCGAGCGATGCGCTTCTACCAGTAACCGGAATTTTGAAGGACGGCAAGGGCGGGGTGGGCGGACGCATCTGGTGAGTCCGATGATGGCGGCGGCAGCGGCGATTGCGGGGCATTTTACCGATATTCGGGATTGGAAGTTTCGGTAGAGGGCTTCATCGCAGAGAGCTCAGAGAAAGGCCGCGGAGTACGTGGAGGACCCAATGAAACCATTTCGTACACATCGCGGCCTCGTGGCGCCGCTGGACCGGATCAATGTGGACACCGACCAGATCATTCCCAAACAGTTCTTGAAGCGGATTGAACGCACTGGCTTTGGCCAATTTCTGTTTTACGACTGGCGGTTCGCGGCGGATGGGAAAAAGAGCGGTGATTTTATTCTCGACGAACCGCGTTATGCAGGAGCCAGCATTCTAGTCGCGGGTAAGAATTTTGGCTGCGGGTCGTCGCGGGAGCATGCGGTTTGGGCGCTGGCGGATTTCGGATTCCGGGCTGTGATTTCGTCTTCGTTCGCTGACATCTTCGCCAACAACAGCACGAAGAACGGTTTCCTAACGGTGCTGCTTCGCGAAGACGAAGTTGGCGAGCTGATGCGGCGAGCGCGCGAGGTGAACGATTATCAGCTCACTATCGATCTGGAGCAATGTGAAGTGCGTGATGACCAGGGCTTTTGCACCAAATTTCCGATCGATGATTTCGTGCGGCACTGCCTGCTGAACGGACTGGATGATATTGGGCTCACGCTGCAGCATGAAGCGGAGATAGCCTCGTATGAGACGGTGCATCCGCCGCCGTCTGCACTGCAAGCGCGTCATCCGTAAACGGAAAGTCAAAGCGAGTAAAGATTTGTAAAACTTTCGCCCCGCCCTTGACCTGTGCGCCGCCACAGTTGATGCTGGTTTCATGCGGTTTTGCTATGGTATCTGCATGCAGTTTTCCACCTGAGGCTCTCGCGTGTGATGACCTTTAGTAAGCCGTTTTGCCGCCTTTCTCTTGCGGAGTTACCGCAACCGAATTGAAAATGGATACGTCTAATGAACCGTGCGTTCTGCGCCTAGCTTGTGGAAAGGTGCGACTTACCTAAACCGTGAAAATAACTGATATCAGTTCTCTTCAAGCCCGACGTCATTTTGCCGGCCACTCACGGCTTGGGATTTTTTTCTCTGTTGCCCTTGGTGTGATTTGCGTGTTTCTTTCCGGCTGCTCCGGCGGCGACTCAAAGCAACAGAAAGCGCAAGCCGCGGGTCCGCGTGTTGTCACGGTGGCTGTGGCCAAGGTGCAGCAACAGGACATGCCCGTTTACCTGGTTGGGCTCGGCTCGGTAACTGCGTTTTACACGGCGAATATTAAGAGCCGCGTCGACGGGCAGATTATGCGCGTGAATTTTCAGGAAGGGCAGACCGTGAAAGAAGGCGATTTGCTGATCTTGATTGATCCGCGGCCTTATCAGGTGCAACTGGAACAGATGCAGGCGCAGATATTCAAAGATCAGGCAACGCTGCGCGACGCGAGGCTGAACCTCGAACGCTATACCACTTTGATTCCTTCGGGAAGCATTGCGCAGCAGCAGGTGGACACGCAGAAGTCACTGGTCGATCAGCTTGACGGGCAGGTGCGCACGGATCAGGCGCAGATCAATAACGCCAAGCTGCAGCTCGTCTATTGCAACATCACGGCGCCGTTTACCGGGCGCGTTGGGCTACGGCAGGTTGACCCGGGAAATATTGTGCATGCGGCGGATACCAATCCAATGCTGATCCTTACGCAACTGCAGCCGATTGCCGTCATCTTTACCTTGCCGGAAGATCAGTTGCCGACTGTGTCGCAACATATGAAGAACGCGACGCTGCTGGTCGAGGCTTACAGCCGCGACAATCAAACTAAGCTGGCGACGGGCAAACTGCAGACGATTGACAACCAGATCGACCTGACCACGGGAACTGCAAAGCTGAAAGCCGTCTTCGACAACAAAGACAA
>Ga0302326_10003221_pt1 | contig 38634 bp, 34 predicted proteins | sample Palsa_T0_3_FD_202264 | JGI IMG/M metagenome (GOLD analysis project Ga0302326, IMG submission 202264) | Peat permafrost microbial communities from Stordalen Mire near Abisko, Sweden - Palsa_T0_3 | ecosystem: Environmental > Terrestrial > Soil > Palsa > Peat permafrost | place: Sweden: Abisko... | reverse complement strand
CGGGGGCACCCGCCGGTCAGTCGGGGGTGTGCGACCTCGTGCCCCGCGGCGCCGGTCGCGCTCGGGGAATTGGGTTGCTGTTGGGCCGGCGTCGATGGCCCGGAGACGATCGGCGGGGGAGTCTGGTACGGATGCGCCCGATCCCCGCCGTGCTGGCCGTGGTGGCCACCGCCGTGCTGCTGGCCTCCGGGCTGACCTCCGAGGGTGGTGGAGACCTCACCGCGGGTGCGCTGCAGCCGCACTCGGCCGTCGCGTTCGGGTCCGCCCTGCCGGCGACGCCGGCGTTCGCCGGCGACGCCGGGGATCCCGATGTGGTCGAGTCCGCCGGCACGTACTACGCCTTCACCACCGGCACGGCGCTCGGCAACCACCTGCAGGCCCTGGTCGACACGTCGGGCAGTCCCCAGGCGGGTTGGCGGAGCTACACGGGCACCGACTACGGATCGTCCGCGCTGCCCACCGTGCCGGCCTGGGAGGCGGTCAACACCCAGACCTCACCGGGAGTCTTCTCGTTCGACAACCACTGGGTGATGTTCTACGACGCCGCCCAGGCGGGCCACGCCAGCGACACCGGGTACGACTGCCTGTCGGTGGCCACTGCGGCCGGCATCAGCCCGACGGACGCGGCCTTCACCGACGACTCCAGCGGCCCTTTGCTGTGCCAGAGCGCCCTGGGCGGGGCGATCGACCCGAGCCCGTTCATCGATCCGGCCGACCACTCGCCGTGGTTGGTGTGGAAGTCCAACGACGGCGGCTCCGCGCAGCCGGCCCGCATCTGGACCGAGGAGCTCAACAGCACCGGGACCGGCTTCCTGGCCGGCACCTCCCCGACGCAGATCTTCGACAACGACACGGTGGCCTACCCGTGGGAGTCCACGGTGGAAGACCCCTCCATGCTCGCCGTCGGCGGTCAGTTCTACCTGCTGTTCAGCGGGGGTATCTACACCTCCTCGAGCTACGCGCAGGGCTACGCCGTCTGCGCCTCGCCCACCAGCCCGTGCACCCAGACCGACCCCGACCCCATCTTGTCGTCCTACGGCACGGTGGCCGGTCCGGGCGGGGGCTCGTGGTTCGCCGACGCGTCGGGTCATCTCTGGCTCGACTACGACGCCTGGACGGCCGGGTGCACCAGCTACTCCTGCGGAGGCGCCCGCCAACTGTTCGTCGTCCCCATCACCATCGATACCGGCCTGTCGGGCGGCATAAACGCCCCGGCGGTGGGCGTGACCAGCACGCCGAGCGGCCGGGGCTACTGGCTCTCGGCCGCCGACGGCGGCGTCTTCACCTACGGCGACGCCGGGTTCGCCGGCTCGGCCGGGGCCCTGCGCCTCAACGCCCCCATCGTGGGCATGGCGGCCACCCCCGACGGCGGCGGCTACTGGTTGGTGGCCTCCGACGGCGGGATCTTCACCTACGGCGACGCCTACTTCTACGGCTCGACCGGCGCCATCCGGCTCAACCGGCCCATCGTGGGCATGGTGGCCACCCCCGACGGCGGGGGCTACTGGTTGGTGGCTTCCGACGGCGGGATCTTCACCTTCGGCGACGCCACGTTCTACGGCTCCACCGGCGCCATGCGCTTGAACCGCCCGGTGGTCGGCATGGCGGCCACCCCCGACGGCCGGGGCTACTGGTTGGTGGCCTCCGACGGCGGGATCTTCACCTTCGGCGACGCCACCTTCCACGGCTCGACCGGCGCCATCCGGCTCAACCGGCCCATCGTGGGCATGGCGGCCGCTCCCGGCGGCCGGGGCTACTGGTTGGTGGCCTCCGACGGCGGGATCTTCACCTTCGGCGACGCCGGGTTCTTCGGCTCGGCCGGGGCGCTGACCCTCAACGCCCCGGTGGTCGGCATGGCGGCCACCCCCGACGGAGGGGGCTACTGGTTGGTGGCCTCCGACGGCGGGATCTTCACCTACGGCGACGCCGGGTTCTTCGGCTCGCCGGCCTGACACTCGTGTCCTGACACTCGTGTCCTGACACTCATATAAGGCACTCGGAGCTCCACCACACGCGCCCCGACGTCGACGGCGCGAGGCGCGCGGTCCCTCGAGACGCCCGATCGGGCGGTCGTCGCGGGGCACTAGCGTGACCGGCGTGCGCGTTGGTGTCCTCGTCTCGGGGAGCGGGACGATCCTGCAGGCCATGTTCGACGCCGGTCTCCCGGTCACCGCGGTCGTCTCGGACCGTCCCTGTGCCGCGCTGGCGCTGGCGCGTGCGCAGGGGGTGGCCGACGAGCTCGTCGACCGGCGGGCCTACGGCGGGTTCGGGCCCGACTTCGATCGGGCGGCGTACACCGAAGCGGTCACCGCCAGGCTTCTGGCCCACCGGGTGGATGTGGTGGCCATGGCGGGCTTCGGCACGGTCATGACCCAGGCCGTGCACAGCGCCTTTCCCCACCGGGTCTTGAACACCCATCCGGCGCTGCTCCCCGCCTTCCCCGGCTGGCACGGGGTGCGCGACGCCCTGGCCGCGGGCGTGACCGAGACCGGCTGCACCGTCCACCTGGCCACGCTCGAAATGGACGCCGGGCCGATCCTCGCTCAGCAGGTGGTCCCCGTGCATCCGGGCGACACCGAGGAGTCGCTGCACGAACGGATCAAGGTGGCCGAACGTGCGCTGTACCCGGCCACGCTGGCCTGGGCGCTCGGGGAGCTGGAAGCCGGACGAGCGATCGAACCAGCCGCGCCGCGGCGCGCATCGACAGTGAGGAGCACAATGAGGGCGTTGCTATCGGTCTACGACAAGGAGGGGCTGGTCGAGCTGGCCCGGGGACTGGCCGACCTGGGGTGGGACCTTGTGGCCAGTGGCAACACGTCGGCCGCCCTGGCCGCTGCCGGCATCGCCCACGTCCAGGTGGCCGAGGTCACCGGCTCCCCCGAGATGCTGGGAGGCCGGGTCAAGACCCTGCACCCCAAGATCCACGGCGGGATACTGGCCGACCGCGACGTGCCGGGCCATCTGGCCGACCTGGAGGCCAACGGGATTCAGGCCATCGACCTGGTGGTGACCAACCTCTACCCATTCTCCGCCGATCCCTCCATCGAGCTGATCGACGTCGGGGGCCCGGCCATGGTGCGCGGCGCGGCGAAGAACCATGCCCACGTGGGGATCGTCACCTCCCCGGCGGACTACCCGGTCGTGCTCGAAGAGCTCCGCCGTTCCGGCTCGCTGTCGGCGACCACGCGGCGCCGTCTGGCGCGTGCCGCCTTCGCCCACACCGCGGCCTACGACGCCGCCATCGTGGCCTGGTTCGACGCGGGTGGTGCCGGTGCGCTCGCCGGCGCTGACCCCGACGACGATGCGCAGGCGTCCGTGCTGCCCCCGACGCTGCATCTCACCTTGGAGCGGGCCGGCGTGCTCCGCTACGGCGAGAACCCGCACCAGCGCGGGGCGCGCTACCGCACGGCGGGCACGGCGAGCTGGTGGGACGACGCGCAGCAGCACGGGGGAAAGGAGCTCTCGTACCTCAACCTGTTCGACGGGGACGCCGCCTGGCGGCTGGTCCACGAGCTGTCCGGCGATGCCGGGTTGCCGGCGGTGGCGATCATCAAGCACGCCAACCCCTGCGGCGCCGCGGTCGCCGCTGATCTGGTGACCGCCTACGAGCGGGCCCTCGAGTGCGACGTCCAGTCCGCCTTCGGCGGGGTGGTCGCCGTCGGGGGCGCGGTGAGCCGGGAGCTGGCCGATGCCATCGCCGCCGGTCCGCAGGCCGACGTGATCATCGCCGCCTCCTACGAGCCCGGGGCGCTCGAGACCTTGACCACCCGCCGCAAGGCCACCCGCATCCTCTCGGGCCCGGCCCCCGAACGGGCCCTGCGCCAACTGCGCAGCCTGGGCGCCGGCGTGCTGGTGCAGGAGATCGACGAGTTCGCCTCGCCGCCCACCGCCTGGGAGGTGGTGACATCCCGCCGACCGACCGACGAGGAGTGGTCCGACCTGGTCCTGGCCTGGCGGGTGTGCGGCCGCACCACGTCCAATGCCATCGCCGTCGTCAACGACGGGCAGGCGGTGGGGGTCGGGGCCGGCCAGCAGTCACGGGTGGTGGCGGCGGAGATCGCCGTGCGCAAGGCCGGGGAACGGGCCAAGGGGGGTGCCGGGGCGAGCGACGCCTTCTTCCCGTTCCCCGACGGGCTGCTGGTCCTGGCCGCCGCCGGGGTCTCGGCGGTGGTGCAGCCGGGCGGATCGGTGCGCGACCACGAGGTGATCGCCGCGGCCGACGAGGCCGGGCTCGCCATGGTGGTCACCGGCGAGCGGCACTTCCGCCACTGATGGGCGCCCTCCTGCTCGACGGCGAAGCGGTCGCCGCCCGGGTGCGGGCCGAGGTGGCCGACCGGGTGGCCCGTCTGGCCCATGAGGGGGTCAGGGTCGGACTCGGAACGGTGCTGGTCGGTGACGACGGGCCCAGCGAGCGCTATGTGGCCATGAAGCACGCCGACTGTGCCGAGGTGGGCATGGTCTCGGTGGGGGAGCACCTTCCCGGTTCGGCGACGCAGGCCGAGGTGGAGGAGGTGATCCGCCGTTTCAACGCCGACCCGGCGGTCAACGCCTACCTGGTCCAGCTGCCCCTCCCCGAGGGCCTCGACGAGGAGCGCACCCTGCTTTCGGTGGATCCGGGGAAGGACGTGGACGGCCTGCACCCGGTGAACCTCGGCCGGCTGGTCATGGGGGCCCCGGGACCCCTGCCGTGCACCCCTGCGGGCATCGTGGAGCTCCTGGTGGCCTACGCTGTTCCGGTGGAAGGTCGCCATGTGGTGATCATCGGGCGGGGACTGACCATCGGCCGCCCCCTCTCGCTCCTGCTGGCCGCCAAGCGGCCCGGCTGCAACGCCGCGGTGACCGTGGTGCACACCGGCGTGGACGACATGGCCTCCATCGTGCGCACCGGCGACGTGGTGGTGGCGGCGGCCGGGCGGGCCGGTCTGGTCACCCCCGACATGGTCAAGCCCGGCGCCGCCGTGGTCGGGGCCGGTACCAGCTGGGAGGGGAGGAAGCTGCTGTCCGACGTCCACGAGGACGTGGCCGAGGTGGCCGGATGGATCACGCCGCGGCTGGGCGGCGTGGGCCCGATGACCCGGGCCATGCTCTTGCGCAACGCGGTGCGGGCGGCGGAGCGGGCGGCGTGCTGACGGCCCCCCGAGCCAGGAGGCCCCGTGGCTGAGGAAGAGTACTCCGACCGCCCCTGGGGCAACTACACGGTGCTGAGCGGCGACGCACCCGATCACAAGGTGAAGCGCATCGTCGTGCACCCCGGCAAGCGGCTGAGCCTCCAGTATCACGCCAAGCGGGCGGAGCACTGGTTCGTCGTGGCGGGGACCGCCCAGGTGACCCTGGACGGCACGGTGACCGAGCTCACTCCCGGCCAGGCCGTCGACATTCCCCTGCACGCCGCCCACCGGGTCGCCAACTGCGGCGACACCGACGTCGTGTTCATAGAGGTGCAGCACGGGACGTACTTCGGCGAGGACGACATCGTCCGCCTGGAGGACGACTTCGGGCGGGCCGGTCACGACGAGGGGGCGGCGCAGTGACCAGGATCGTCGACCAGCTCGCCGCCGGGCAGACGTTCTCCTTCGAGTTCTTCCCGCCGAAGAACGACGCCGAGCTGGCCACCCTCGCCCGCACCATCGGCGAGCTCCAGCCGCTCGGCCCCTCCTTCGTCTCGGTCACCTACCGGGGCGGGGCGGAGTCGCGCCAACGTACCTTTAACCTGGTGAGCGGGATCCTGCACACCACCTCGCTCAACCCCATGGCCCACCTCATCTGCGTGGCGCACACCCGCCTTGAGCTGGCCGACATCCTGGTCTCCCTGCGCAAGGCCGGCGTCGAGAACCTGATGGCGCTGGGCGGCGATCCGCCGGTCGATCCGGCCGCCGGGCCCGGCGAGCTGGCCTACGCCACCGAGCTGGTGGAGCTGGCCCGCGCCATCGGCGGGTTCTCCATCGGCGTGGCGGCCCATCCGGCCGGGCACCCGCGCTCCCCCAGCGCCGAGAGCGACCGGGACTACCTGGCCGTCAAGTTGGCCATGGCGGACTTCGGGGTGACCCAGTTCTTCTTCGAGGCGTCGGAGTACGAGGGTCTCGTGGCCGATCTCTCTGCCCGGGACGTGCACACCCCGGTGCTGCCGGGGATCCTCCCGGTCACTTCGCTGGCCACCATGGGCCGTCTGGGCGCCATGGGAGCAGCCGCCCCGCCGTGGATGCAGGCCCGGCTCCGCGCCGCCGGCGAGCGCGGTGGGCCGGACGCCGTCCGCCAGGAAGGCGTGCAGCTGGCCACCGAGCTCTGCGCCGACCTGCTCGGGATCGGCGTCCCGGGGCTGCACTTCTACACGTTCAACACCTCGAGCGCCACGCGGGAGATCTACGCCGCGCTCGGCTTGGGCCCCGACCTTGCCGCCGCCGGCTGAGGGTGGCCCGGGGGCGCGCCCCGCCTCCGAGGGGGCCCCGATTGGGACGCCGCCACACGACCCCCTAGCATCCAAGGGATGCCAGAGAAAATCTCCATGGGTGGCGACGGCGTGCTCGCCGTCCCCCAAGAACCAATCATCCCGTTCATCGAAGGCGACGGCACCGGGGTGGACATCTGGCCCGCGGCCCGGCTGGTCCTCGATGCCGCCGCGGCCAAGCACGGCAACAAGGTGTCCTGGAAGGAGGTCCTGGCCGGCCAGAAGGCGTTCGACGAGACGGGCAACTGGCTCCCCGACGAGACGGTGGAGAGCTTCCGCGAGCACCTCATCGGGATAAAGGGGCCGCTCACGACGCCCATTGGCGGTGGGATCCGCTCGCTCAACGTGGCGCTGCGCCAGATTCTCGACCTCTACGTGTGCCTGCGCCCGGTGCGCTGGTTCACCGGCGTGCCCTCCCCCGTGCTCCACCCCGAGCTGGTCGACATGGTCATCTTCCGCGAGAACACCGAGGACGTCTACGCCGGCTACGAGGTGCAGGCGGGAACTCCCGAGGCGCTCAAGCTCACCGCCTACCTGCGCGAGGAGATGCACTGGCCCATCCGGGACGGATCGGGCATCGGGATAAAGCCGATCTCGGAGATGGGCTCGACGCGTCTCGTGCGCGCCGCGATCCGGTACGCGCTCGAGCACGGCCGCCGGTCGGTCACCATGGTGCACAAGGGCAACATCCAGAAGTTCACCGAGGGGGCCTTTTTGAACTGGGGCTACGAGCTCGTGCGCACCGAGTTCGCCGACGTGGCCGTCGGGTGGGACGACTGCGGGGGCGATGCGGGCGACAAGCTGCTCGTGAAGGACTCCATCGCCGACATCACGCTGCAGCAGGTGCTGACCCGCCCGGCCGAGTTCGACGTGATCGCCACCACCAACCTGAACGGCGACTACCTCTCCGACGCCCTGGCCGCCCAGGTCGGCGGCATCGGCATCGCACCGGGGGCCAACGTCAACTACGTCACCGGACACGGGATCTTCGAGGCCACCCACGGCACTGCGCCGAAATACGCCGGCCAGGACAAGGTCAACCCCGGCTCGGTGCTGCTCTCGGGGGTCCTCATGTTCGAGCACATCGGGTGGACCAAGGCGGCGGGCGACATCGTGCGCGCCCTGGAGGCGACCATCGCCGACAAGATCGTCACGTACGACTTCGCCCGGCAGATGCAGGGGGCCACCGAGGTCAAGTGCTCGGAGTTCGCCTCCGCCATCGTCGACCGCCTCTGAGAAAGGACCACCACCCATGGCACCCCCGAATCCCCCCACTGCCAAGCCCCCCGTCCACGTCACCGTCACCGGCGCCGCCGGCCAGATCGGCTACTCGATCCTCTTCCGCATCGCCTCGGGCCAGCTGCTCGGCGCCGACCAGCCCATCGTCCTGCGGCTCTTGGAGATCGAGCCGGCGCTGGGGGTGCTCGACGGCGTGGTCATGGAGATCGACGACTGCGCCTTCCCGCTGGTGAGCGACATCGTCGCCACCTCCGACCTCAAGACGGCCTTCGACGGCACCTCGTGGGCTCTCCTCGTCGGCTCCGTGCCGCGTAAGACGGGCATGGAGCGGGGCGACCTGCTCAGCGTCAACGGGGGCATCTTCAAGCCCCAGGGCCGGGCCATCGCCGAGAACGCGGCCTCCGACGTGCGCATCTTGGTGGTGGGCAATCCCTGCAACACCAACTGCCTCATCGCCCGCTCCAACGCCCCGGAGGTGCCGGCCGAGCGGTGGTTCGCCATGACCCGCCTCGATGAGAACCGGGCCAAGGCCCAACTGGCCCACAAGGCGGGGGCGCCCGTGGCATCCGTCACCAACGTGGCCATCTGGGGCAACCATTCGGCCACCCAGTACCCCGACTTCGCCAACGCCAAGATCGGCGGCCGGCCGGCCACCGAGGCCATCACCGACCACGAATGGCTGCAGGGCGACTTCATCTCGACCGTGCAGAAGCGGGGGGCGGCCATCATTGAGGCCCGGGGCTCCTCGTCGGCCGCGTCGGCCGCCGCCGCCGCCATCGACACGGTGGTCTCGCTGCGTACCCCGACCGCCCCCGGGGACTGCGTCTCGGTGGCCGTGGCCAGCTCGGGCCAGTACGGCACCCCCGAGGGCCTCCAGTTCGGCTTCCCGGTCGTGGCCGACGGCCGGGGCAACTGGTCGGTGGCCGAGGGCTTCGAGCACGACGAGTTCGCCCGAGGGCGCATCGAGGTGACCACCGCCGAGCTGCTGGGCGAGCGCACCGACGTGCAGGGACTCGGCCTCATCGGCTGACGACGACCAGGAGGGGTCTCCTGCGACCAGGGACTCCAATGCGTCATCGACCGTTCGCGCCCGTGAAACCCCGGCGAAACACAACACTGCAACGGTGAAGGGGGTGGGCGATCTGTTCGATGGCTACGGGGCAGGGTCACGCGGTCTGACGCAGACCGCCTTCGACGAGATGGTCGGCCACGACGGCGCCACCCGGTCGCCCTACCTCAGCGTGGCGTCCTCGCTCTCCCAGATGGGGCCCGAGGACGTCTCGGCACGGGCCTCCCGCCTGGCCCGGGCGTTCATGGACCAGGGTGTCACCTTCGACCTCGACGGCGAGGAGCGCCCCTTCCCCCTCGACGTGGTACCGCGCATCTTCACCGCCGCCGAGTGGCGCCAGGTCTCCGACGGCGTGGCCCAGCGGGTCCGCGCCCTGGAGGTGTTCCTGGCCGACGTCTACGGCGCCGCCCGGATCGTCAGCGACGGCGTGATCCCCCACGAGGTGGTGACCAGCTCACCGGGGTTCGTCCGGGCGGCCTTCGGCCTCAATCCGGCCAACGGCGTGCGGATTCACGTGGCCGGGATCGACGTCATCCGCGACGAGGATGGCGAGTTCCGCGTCCTCGAGGACAACGTGCGCAGTCCCTCGGGGGTGAGCTACGTCCTGGCCAACCGGTCCGCCATGGCCCGGGTCCTGCCGGAGCTGTTCTGGGGTCAGCCCATCCAGATGGTCACCGACTACCCCGCCCACCTCATCCGGGCCCTGCGGCTGGCCGCGCCCACCGGGGTGCAGGATCCCACGGTCGTCGTGCTGACGCCGGGCGTCCACAACTCCGCCTTCTACGAGCACGCGCTGTTGGCCCGCCTGATGGGCGTGCACCTGGTGGAGGGTCGGGACCTGGTGTGCCACGGGACCGAGGTGTTCCTGCGCACCACCGAAGGAGAGGTCCCCGTCCACGTCATCTACCGGCGCATCGACGACGACTACCTCGACCCGTTGCAGTTCCGGCCCGAGTCGCTGGTCGGCTGCCCGGGCGTGGTCAACGCCGCCCGGGCCGGCCGGGTGACCATCACCAACGGGGTGGGCAATGGTGTGGCCGACGACAAGCTCGTCTACGCCTACGTGCCGGCCATGATCAAGTACTACCTGGGCGAGGATCCCATCCTGCGCAACGTCGAGACGATGCACCTGGAGGACGCCGGGGTGCGGGCCGACGCGCTGTCGCGCTGCGACGAGCTGGTCTTCAAGAAGGTGGACGGCTCGGGTGGCAAGGGACTGGTCATCGGCCCGGCCGCCACGGGAGTGGAGCTCGACGAGCTGGCGGTCAGCGTCGAGGCCCATCCCCGTCAGTGGATCGCCCAGCGGGTGGTCGCGCTCTCCACCTCACCCACCTGGGTGGACGAGGGCATGGTGCGCCGCCACGTCGACCTGCGGCCCTTCGCGGTCAACGACGGTGAGAACGTGTGGGTCCTGCCCGGCGGGTTGACCCGTGTCGCCCTTCACGAGGGGGGACTGGTGGTGAACTCCAGCCAGGGGGGTGGCTCCAAGGACACCTGGGTGGTCGGCGGCGGGCCCGCGCTGCCCGCGCTGCCCCCGCGCCAACAGGCGATGGTCAACGCGGGCCCGCCGATGGACGCCGGCCCGGGCAGCGACTCGGAGAACCGCAACCAGCAGCAACAGCAGCAGCAATGAACCAGGCCCTCCTCAGTCGGGTGGCCGAGTCCATCTTCTGGGTCGGCCGCTATGTCGAGCGCGCCGAGGGGACGGCGCGCATCCTCGACGTCTCGGTGTTCCAGGCGCTCGAGCAGAGCGATACCGAGGGGGGCCACGCCGCCCGGCGCCTCCTGGCCGTCATGGGCCTCCCCGACGACGGGAACCAGACCCTGTGGCAGGCCACCGAGCGGCTGGCCACCGATCCGAAGAGCCGCTCGTCGATCGCCGGCGCGCTGGGGGCCGCCCGGGAGAACACGCGGGCGGTGCGCCACGTCGTGCCGGTGGAGTTCTGGGAGCACATCAACGCCACCTGGTCGGCGTTGCCGCACCAGTGGGCCGCCACCAGCCGCACCGGCCCCGCGCCGTACCTGTCCTTCGTGAAGAGCCAGGTAGCCGGCATCACGGGCGTCGCCGACAGCATGATGAGCCGGGACCAGACCTGGCTGTTCTTCACGCTGGGGCGTTGCCTCGAGACCACCGACGTGGTGGCCCGTCAGCTGGCGACCGTCGAGTTCGACGAGGTCTTCGACAGCGGGTTGGTCATGCTGCTGCGATCGTGCGGGGGCTATGAGCCCTACCTCCGCCTGTCCCAGGGTGTCGTCGAGCCTGCCCGGGTACTCGACTTCCTGCTGCGGGACAGGCTCTTCCCCCGGTCGGCCTTCGCCGCGCTGACGCTGGCCGAAGAGTGCCTGGACCAGATCAACTCCGGCCGCCACGGGACGTGGGAGGACGCCCGGGGACTGGTCGGACTGGCCCGCGCCGAGCTCGAGTACTCCGCCCCCGCATCGCTGTCGCGCGGGCTCGACACCCGCCTCGAGCGGCTCCAGGCCTCCATCTCGTCGGTGTGCGACGCGGTGACACGGCGCTACTTCGCCCAGGACATGCCCACGCAGTGGCGTCGGGGAGGGGGGGGAGGATGACCCGGGCCGATGGCTGGCGGCTGCACGTGAGCCACGAGACCAGGTTCGACTACAACGCGCCGGCCCGGGCCTCCTACAACGAGCTGCGCCTCACGCCCCGTACCGAGCGTCGCCAGACGGCGCTCGAGACCAGGATCGTGACCGTGCCGCCGGCGTCACAGTACGCCTACGTCGACTACTGGGGCACCCAGGTCGTCGCCTTCAACGTCGATCGGGGCCACGAGATGCTGTCCATCACCGGCACCGCGCTGATCGACACGCAACGGCCCGAGACACCGGATGACGCGTCGTGGAACGACGTGGCCGACGCGTCGCTCACCATGGCCGACTACCTCTCGCACAAGCTCTACACGGCGCCCGGCCCCGAGCTGACCGAGCTCGCCTGGAGCCTGCGCGCCGAGCGTCCGTTGGAGACGGCGCAGAGGATCATGGCCCGCACCCACGACTCCCTCCGTTACGTGCGGGGTGTGACCAGCGTGCACACCTCGGCCCACGAGGCCTTCGTGGACGGGGCCGGGGTGTGCCAGGACTTCGCGCACCTCGCCCTGGCCATGACCAAGTGCGTGGGCCTGCCGTCCCGCTATGTGTCGGGCTACTTCCATCCCGAGGCCGACGCCGTCATCGGCGAGGAGATCGTCGGCGAGAGCCATGCCTGGGTCGAGGTCTGGACGGGTGCATGGTGGGCCTACGACCCCACCAACGACTGCCCGGTCGGCGAGCGGCACGTGGCGATCGGGCGGGGGCGCGACTACTCCGACGTGCCACCGGTCAAAGGCATTTACGCCGGCAACGCCGAGCACACCATGCACGTCGGGGTCCGGATCAAAAGGACGCACTAGCGATGCTCACACGCATGCGGATCTGGCTGCCCGACGCGCCGGGGGTGCTCGGAGCGGTGGCGGCCGAGATCGGCGCCGTCCAGGGGAACGTGATCGCCCTCGAGGTTCTCGAACGGGAGGCCGGAGTGGCCATCGACGAGTTCGTCGTCGAGCTCCCCGACCGGCCCGATGCCGTCGAGGCGGTGTGCAAGGGCATCCGCAACATTCCCGGAGCGGGGGTGGAGGACGTGCGGGAACTGGCCAGTGCCGCCCCGGACCGCGAGGAGACCGTGCTCAACGCCGCCGCGGCCATACTGCAGGCGGCCACCCCGACGGCGGCGATGAACGCCCTATCGGGACAGCTGATGCAGCTCTTCGATCTCACGTGGTTGGCGGTGGCCGACCTGGGGGTGGAGGCCTTCGTGGAGGCCCACGGCGAGGTGCCCTCCATCGCCTGGTTGGCGGCGTTCGCCGAGGGTTCCCAGAGCGGCTCGGATCCCTCGAACGACACCACGAGCTCGGGCGTCTTCGTCGAGCCCATACCCGACACAGCGCTCTCCGTCTGCGGTGGCCGCCCGGCTCCCATACGGCGGCGGGAGCGTCATGCCATCGCCATGCTGGTCCTGGTGACCGCCCGCTTCGTCGATGCCCTCGGGTGGCGCGAGCACGTCCATTGACCGAGGGCTCGGCGTACCCGTTCAGATCCCGGCGGCCAGGCGGTCGAGGTCACCGCGGACGAAACGCCGGGCGGACATCCCGATCACGCCCCCGATGATCACCAGAACGGCCAGACTGCCCATGCCGATTCGCTGGCCGCTCGCGTCGGCGATGGCGCCGATGACGGCGGAGAGGCAGACGGCACCGAGCGCGTAGAAGAAGAGCGACCACGCGTAGGCCTGGCTGCGCAGTTCGCCCGGTGTGATGACCGCCACGAACGTGACGTAGGCGGGGAGGTAGCCGACGGCGCCGACGGCGAGCAGGCAGGCGGCGACGACCGAGCCCGCCTCGCTGGGTGCGACGGCCATGATGAGGGCGAAGACCCCGAACTCGACGACGAACAGGCCGCACACCGGGGGGAAGAGCGTCAGGCGGTTCGTCGCCAGGAGCCGTTTGGCGATGCCCCCCCCGGCGACGATGCCGGCCAGGCCGAACAGGCCCAGGAGGGCCGCGATCTCGCCGCGACCCGACGAGTCCACGTGGTACACGTCGTGGAAGAAGTCGGACACCAAGGTGGGGAGGGGGACGGTGCCGGCGCCGAAGAGGAATGCGGCCACCCACGTCCGCCGCAGGGTGCGGATGGCACCGACGTCGTGGAACCCCTCCCTGATGGAGCCCTCGAACTGGCCGGCCACGGCGAGGTCGCCCAGGTGCGGTGTGGTCCCGCCGTCGAGCGGGATCGGCCGGCGCGGGGGTTCGTGGAGGAAGACGAGCAGCCCGGCGCAGACGAACGTCGGCACGGCCAGCAGCACGAAGGTCGGGCGCCAGCCGACCGCAGCACCCAACCAACCGGCCAGCGGGCTCCCGACCAGGCCGAGACCGGTGGAGGCGATGAAGAAGATCGTGAAGATCTGCGCCAGCCCTTCGGGTGGGTAGTAGTCCGACAACAAGCTCGGGTAGATGGTCCGAGAGGCCAGCAGGCCGACACCGCCCAGCAGGCGGGCGGCGATCAGGACGGCCAGGACGGGAGCCAGTCCGGTGAGGATCGCCGCCACGCCCCACAGCACGGCACCAGCGGCCGTGAGGTGCAGCCGGTTCCCCTTGTCGCCGAAGTAGCCCAAGAAGATGGCGCCCATCACCGGGAGGGCGGCGGTGAGCGAGGTGACGGCGTCGATGCCGGCGTTGTCGAGGTGAAAGGTCTGCCGGATCTCGGGGGCCAACACCCCGAAGGCCGCGACGTCGAACCCCTGGGTGACGGCCAACCCGACCAGCAGGGCGAGGGGCAACAGTCCGGCGGTCCCCAGGACGGGGCGCAACCGGTCCATCAGGCCCGGATGCGACGACGCGGCGTCGCGCCGTCGCCGGACGGTCAGGTCGGAACGGGGAGGCGCACCTCAATGCCCGCGTTCTGCAGGAAGGCGAGCTTGTGGTGGAGTGCCATCTGCCAATCGACCATGTCTTTGTCGAACTGGGCGCGGTCGCCCTCTTCGCACGCGTGCTCCAGCTCGTCGAAGGCCTCGTCTTCGGCATCGAGCAGTGAGCGGTACCTGGAAAGGAAGTGGTCGCTGATCGGCTGGTGCACGTCATCCTCCCTACTGCGGCCCGCTCTCTACGAGCCGGTGCAGAAACGATACCGCCGCGGTCGTCCGTGCGCCCGCCCGCTCGTTCGTGCAGGTCGGACCGGCCGTCTTCAGCCGGCCTCCTCCGCGTCGCTCGGGACGTCGTCGGGGTCGTCGACCTCGGTCAGGTCGGTGAGCGCGGTGCCCAGCGCGGCGGCGGCGGCGTTCAGCACGGTCTGTCCGGCTACGAGAACGGCCAACTCCCCCCGGATCCTCACGCGGCCCGCCGCCAGAGCGTCGGCCGGGTCGAGCGCCCCCCGGGCGATGGCGAAGGCGTCGTCGTAGGAGACCACGATGGTGACGTCGGCTCCGCGCGACCCGGGGGGAGCCGTCTCGAGCGTGATCCGACCGTCCTCGACCGTGAGGAGGGTGGAGACCGTGCCGTCCGCAGAGACCGTGCCGTCCGCAGAGACCGTGCCGTCCGCAGAGACCGTGCCGTCCGGCGCGCCCCCGGGGCTGCCGGTGACGATCTGGGCGATGCGGAACGTTCCCCCCGACGCGGTGAGGGACCCCGCACCGGCGGCGGCGATGGCCTCGCGCAGGTCGAGGCCGGCCAGGGCGGCGTTGAACGCCTGCACCCACTCGGGCGAGAGGTAGCGGGGCATGATCGGGCCGCTCGGGTCGTCCGCCGGCTCAGCCGACGGACGCCTCTTCGGCCGTCTTCTTCGTGCGCCGCAGGATCTTGCGGCCGAGCCAGGCCACCGGGTCGTAGCGGGCGTCGACCACGCGCTCTTTCATGGGGATGATGGCGTTGTCGGTGATCTTGATGTGCTCGGGGCAGACCTCGGTGCAGCACTTCGTGATGTTGCACAGACCTATCCCGGCGCCCTTACTCGCCAGGTCGCGACGGTCGTTGACGTCGAGCGGATGCATCTCGAGCTCCGCGAAGCGGATGAAGAAGCGGGGACCGGCGTACTTCGGCTTGTTGTCCTCGTGATCCCGTATGACGTGGCAGACGTCCTGGCACATGAAGCACTCGATGCACTTGCGGAACTCCTGACCCCGCTCGACGTCGATCTGTGCCATGCGGTAGCCGCCCTCGGGCTCGGGACCGGGCATGAAGGCCGGCACGGTCTTGGCCACCTCGTAGTTGAAGCTGACGTCGGTGACCAGGTCGCGGATGATCGGGAACGTCTTCATCGGCGCCACCGTCACCGGGGCCCCCTCGGGGAGGGTGTCCATGCGGGTCATGCACATGAGGCGGGGCAGGCCGTTGATCTCGGCCGAGCACGAGCCGCACTTGCCGGCCTTGCAGTTCCAACGGCACGCCAGGTCGGGGGCGGGGCCGGCCTGAATCCGGTGGATCACGTCGAGGACCACCTCTCCCTCGACGGCGGGCACCACGTAGTCGGTGAAGGCCCCGCCGGCGGGGTCGCCCCGCCACAGCCGCATGGTCACCTGGTCCGGGGTCGCGTCGCCCTGCGGCACGGCGCCCGCAGTCACGGCACCGGTAGGCACTGCGCCCTCAGTCACCTCGCCGGGAGTCGCGTCGACGGCCATCAGTGTGCCTCCTCGAGCAGTGCCCGCAGCTCCGCCGGCATTTCGGCCAGCGGCTCGGGTGCGATGGATATGGGCGCCAGGAAACCGTGTTCGGTCGTCTGGCGCTGCACGAAGTTGACCTTGCCCAACTCGGGGTCGGGTCCGGGGAAGTCCTCACGGGTGTGCCCCCCGCGGGACTCCTTGCGGTTCAGCGCCCCCTGGGCCACGGCGATGGAGGTGGTCACCATGGAGGGCAGATCGGTGGCCAGGTTCCAGCCCGGGTTATAGGCCCTACCACCCTTCACGCTGAGCTTGGCCACGCGACCCTTGATCTCCTCGAGCTTGCCCAGCGCCTCTTCGAGCTCGGGACCGGTGCGGATGATCCCCACCAACGACTGCATCGTCTGTTGGAGCTCGTGCTGGACGTCGTAGGGGTTGTCCCCGCCCTCACGGTCGAAGGGGGCGAAGGCGTCGTCGATCACCGACTGGACCTCCGCCGCGTCGACGGTCGGGGAACCGGTGCGGCCTTCGGCGTAGTCGCAGGCGCCGATGCCGGCCCGACGCCCGAAGACGAGCAGGTCGGAGAGCGAGTTGCCGCCCAGCCGGTTGGCCCCGTGCATGCCGCCGGCCACCTCGCCGGCGGCGAACAGCCCGGCGACCGTGGCCGCTTCCGTCTCGGCATCCACCCGCACCCCACCCATCATGTAGTGACAGGTGGGCCCCACTTCCATGGGCGTGGCCGTGATGTCCACACCGGCCAGCTCCATGAACTGGTGGTACATGGACGGGAGCCGCCGGCGGATGTACTCGGGGGTGCGGCGTGAGGCGATATCGAGGAAGACGCCGCCGTGCGGGCTGCCCCGGCCCGCCTTCACCTCGGAGTTGATGGCCCGGGCGACCTCGTCGCGGGGCAAGAGGTCGGGGGTGCGGCCGTTGTTGGCGTGGTCGTCGTACCAGCGGTCGGCCTCTTCTTCGGTCTTCGCCGTCTCGGCCCGGAACATCTCGGCGATGTAGTCGAACATGAAGCGCTTGCCCTCGGAGTTGCGCAGGACCCCGCCGTCACCGCGGACACCCTCGGTGACCAGGATGCCGCGCACGCTCAGCGGCCAGACCATGCCGGTCGGGTGGAACTGCACGCACTCCATGTCGATGACGTCGGCCCCGGCCCAGATGGCCATAGCGTGGCCGTCGCCCACCGACTCCCACGAGTTCGAGGTGTAGGTCCACGACTTGCCGATCGACCCGGTGGCCAGCACGAAGGACTTGGCGGTGAAGACCACCATCTCGCCGGTGGGTCGCATGTAGCCGACGGCGCCCGAGATCCGGCCCTCGCTGTCGGGCAGGAGCTTGAGGATCTTGCACTCCATGAACACGTCGATGCCGGCGGAGACGGCCTTTTGCTGCAGGGTCCGGATGATCTCGAGGCCCGTGCGGTCGCCCACGTGGGCCAGGCGGGCGAAGCGGTGGCCACCGAAGTCTCGCTGGAGGATCCGGCCGTCCTTGGTTCGGTCGAACAGGGCCCCCCAGCGTTCCAGCTCGTAGACGCGGTCCGGCGCTTCTTGGGCATGGAGCTGGGCCATGCGCCAGTTGTTGAGCATCTTGCCGCCGCGCATGGTGTCGCGGAAGTGGACCTTCCAGTTGTCGTCGGCGTAGACGTTGCCCATGGCGGCGGCGCAGCCGCCCTCGGCCATGACCGTGTGCGCCTTGCCCAGGAGGGACTTGCAGACCAGCGCCGTGCGCAGGCCCCTCGCCTCGGCCTCGATGGCGGCGCGCAAGCCGGCGCCCCCCGCACCGATGACGATGACGTCGTAGTCGTGTGTCTCGTAGTCGGCCATGTGCAGGTCCTTTAGAAGTGGAAGCCGGGGTCGTGGATGGTCCCGCTGGCCACCAGCCGGACGTAGAGGTCGCAGAGGGCGACCCCGAACAGGCTGATCCAGGCGAAGTACATGTGGCGCGCGTTGAGCGGTGAGACCAGCTGCCACAGCTTGTGGCGGATGGGATGCTTGGCGAAGGAGCGGACCTGTCCCCCGCAGAAGTGCCGACAGGCGTGGCAGCTGAGGCTGTAGAGCCAGAGGAAGATGGCGTTGAGGCACAGGATCACGGTGCCGACGCTGATGCCGATGCCGAGACCCGGTTGACGGAAGGCCTCGATGGCGTCGTAGGTGAGGATGGCGTTGAAGATCAGCAGGATCCAGAAGAAGTAGCGATGGACGTTCTGCAAGATGAGAGGGATCCGGGCCTCTCCGCTGTAACTGCCGTGGGCGTCGGCCACGGCGCACGCCGGTGGGGACCACCAAAAGGAGCGGTAGTACGCCTTGCGGTAGTAGTAGCAGGTGAGCCGGAAGCTGAGGGGAAAGATCAGGATCAAGAGGGCCGGGGTGATGGTCCAGCCCGAGATCCACACCCCGAACGGATGGCTGCCTTCCACGCAGCTGCCGGTGAGGCAGGGCGAGTAGAAGGGGGAGATCAGGTTGCGGTGCAGCGCGGGACCGGCGAAGTAGTCCTTGCCGACGAACGCCGCCCAGGTCGAGTACACGACGAACGCGGTCAGGACCACGACGGTGACCAGGGGTTGGACCCACCACCGGTCCTGGCGCAGGGTTGGCGTGTCCGGGCCACCCCTGGTTCCGCCGATGGCGACGGGAGTGCCCGTTGCGTTCTCGACCGTCGTCGTCACCTCAGACCTCCTCAGTGCCCGCGCCAGGCGGGTCGTGGCCGGCCAATCATTCCATTTCAGGTGCGGCCCCGCGCAATCGCGTCGGCGAGTGGCCGCACCCTCCCGACAAGACTCTAAGCAGCCAGCCTTCGAACGTCAAAGACATAAATAGCATCACATCAATAGTACTAAGCTCTATTTGGTGCGGCTACATCAGCTGGAGTACGTGCTCGCCGTCGCCGAGGAGGGGAGCTTCACCCGGGCCGCCGTCCGCCTCCATCTGGCCCAGCCCTCGCTGAGCCGCCAGATCCGCCTGCTCGAACGGGAGCTGGGAGTGCTCTTGTTCAACCGCGGACGGGGACAGGCCCTGGTCACGCTCACCTCGGACGGGGAGGCGCTCCTGCCCTTCATGCGGAGGGTCCTGGCCGACGTGGAGGCCACCGGCGCCGAGGCACGGGCGCTGCGCGGCATGGCCCAGGGCCGGCTCTCGGTCGGTGCCACGCCCAGCCTGATCACCCGGGTCCTCGCTCCCGCCCTGGTCGAGTTCCATGGCACCCACCCCGGGATCGAGCTGATGGTCGTCGAGGCCGGATCGCGCCAACTGGTGCCCCTCCTCGCCACCGGTGAGGTGGACCTGGCCCTGGTCGTGCTCCCGGTGACCGATCCTCTCGTCCACACCACCCCGCTCTTCGACGATCCCCTCGTCCTCGCCGTCGCTCCAGGTCACCCGCTGGCCCGGCGCCACCGGGTGGAGGTGGGCGACCTCGACAGGCTCCCGCTCGTGATGTTCCGGGAGGGCTACGACCTGCGGTCGGTGACCCTCGCCGCCTGCAGTGCGGTCGGTGCCGAGCCGCACCTCGTCAGCCAGGGGGGCGAGATGGACGGCGTCCTCGCCTTCGTGGCGGCCGGGCTGGGCGCCGCCGTGGTGCCCGCCATCGCCCTTCCCTCCGAGACCGGCGGGACCGGCGGGACCTCGCCGGGAGGTGCCGCCTCCCCTCCGGGCCTGCCCTTCGATCCCGATGTGGTGGCCATACCCTTCTCCCCGCCCGGCATTCGGCGGACGGTTGCGCTGGCGCAGCGCAACGATCGGCCCCTGGCGCGGCCGGCCCGCGCCCTGGCCGACCAGCTGAGCGCCGGTAACCCAGGAAATCGACCGACCGCCGAACCACCACGCGCCTCGGGCGTTTAGGCTTCGCCCATGGACGGCCCCGCACACACAGACCCTTCATCGACTCCGGGGCCCGGGACGCTCCGACCTCCCGCCGATCTGGCCCGCACCCTCGGTGCCCTGCGGGCCTCGGGCTGGAAGTCGGTTCCGGTCGCCCAGGAGCTGCGGCGCAACGCCATGGCCCGCATCGCCGCCGGCGAACCCCTGGTGCCCGGAGTGCTGGGCTTCGAGGACACGGTCATCCCCCAGCTGGAGAACGCCATCTTGGCCGGCCACGACGTGATCCTGCTGGGGGAGCGCGGACAGGCCAAGACACGGGTCATCCGGGCCCTGGTCGGTCTGCTCGACGAGTGGCTCCCCATCGTCGAGGGATCCGAGATCAACGACGATCCGTACAGCCCGGTGTCCCGCGCTGCCATCAATGCGGTGTCCGAGCAGGGCGACGACACGCCCGTCGCCTGGGTGCACCGCTCCCAGCGCTACGGCGAGAAGCTGGCCACCCCCGACACCTCCATCGCCGACCTGATCGGCGAGGTGGACCCCATCAAGATCGCCGAGGGGCGGTACCTGAGCGACGAGCTGGCGCTGCACTACGGGCTGATCCCGAGGGTCAACCGGGGGATCTTCGCCATCAACGAGCTGCCGGACCTGGCCGAGCGGATCCAGGTCGGCCTGCTCAACGTGCTCGAGGAGCGCGACGTCCAGATCCGCGGCCACCGGATCCGGTTGCCGCTCGACGTGGCCCTGGTGGCCACGGCCAATCCCGAGGACTACACCAACCGGGGCCGCATCATCACCCCGCTGAAGGACCGCTTCGGGGCCCAGATCCGGACGCACTACCCCTTCGACACCATGACCGAGGTCAAGATCATGGAGTCCGAGGCCGAACTGCCGGCCGCCGGCATCGTGGTGACGGTGCCCTCCTACCTGAAGGAGGTGGTGGCCGAGATCAGCCAGCTGGCGCGGCGCAGCTCGCACCTCAACCAGCGCAGCGGCGTCTCGGTGCGGCTCTCGATCGCCAACTACGAGACCCTGGTGGCGAACTCCGTGCGCCGGGCCATCCGGACGGGCGAACCGGTGGCGGTGCCGCGCATCAGCGACCTCTCGGCACTGGTCCCCTCGACCCAGGGCAAGGTCGAGGTCGAGGCCATGGAGGAAGGCCACGAGCAGGAGGTGGTGGCCCAACTGGTGGCCGCCGCCACGCTGGCCGTCTACCGCCGCCGCGTCACCCTCGACGACCCCGGAGCCATCGTCGGCGCCTTCACCGAACAGGTCGTGGTCCATGCCGGCGACGACCTGCCCTCGGCCGCCTACCTGGCCGTGCTGGCCGACATCCCCGAGCTGGAGCCCCCCACCCGGGCGCTGGCCGGCCCCGACGCCGCCGAGTCACCGGCGCTGATGGCCAGTGCCCTCGAGTTCCTGCTCGAGGGTCTCCACCTCACGAAGCGCTTGAACAAGGACTCGTCGGGCCCCCGGGCCCTCTACAGGGGACGTAAGTAGGACCCGGTGACGGCCCGGTACGACTACTCGGCGTGGGACGGCTCCCAGGAGTTCACCGACCTCGACGTCGACGACCTGCTGGCCGGCCTGACCGACGACCTCTTGGCGGGGGGCGACCTCGACGACGCGCTGCGCCGGCTGCTGCGCTCGGGCATCCACACGGCCGGTGGCGAGCAGATACCCGGGCTGCGTGATCTGCTGGAGCAGCTGCGCCGCCGCCGTAGCGAGCTGCTGGCGCAGGGTGACCCCGACGGACGCATGGCGCAGATCTCGGCGCAGCTTGACGAGATCGAGGCCGACGAACGGGCCGCCATCGACGAGTTGGTCGAGGATGCGGCCGCCTCGGGTGACGATCGCCGGGTGGAGGTCACCAACGACGTGGCCACCGAGCGGCGCATGGCTCTGGACCTGCAGCCCGGCGACCCCGGCGGCCGGCTCCAGTCCCTGCAGCACTACGACTTCGTCTCCTCCGAGGCGCGCCAGCGCTTCGAGGAGCTGGTCGAAGAGCTTCGCCGCGAGATGGCCGACACCTTCTTCGAGGGTGCGTCCGAAGCGCTCTCGTCGATGGGGCCCGAGGAGATGGCCCGCATGCGGGACGCCTACGACGCCCTGAACCAGATGCTCGAGCAGCGCGAGCGGGGCGACGACCTCGACCCGAGCTTCGAACAGTTCATGGAGCAGTTCGGTGACATGTTCCCCGGCAACCCCTCCACGCTCGACGAGCTGCTGGAGCAGTTGGCCGAGCGCATGGCCGCGGCGCAAGCGGTGTGGAACTCGCTCTCGCCCGAGCAGCAGGCACAGCTGCGGGGGCTGATGGAGGCCGTTCTCGAGGACATGGATCTGCGCTGGCAGGTAGAGCGCCTGGCCCAGAACCTGCAGCGGGCGGTGCCCGATGCCGGGTGGCAGCGTTCCTACGGGTTCGACGGCGAGGGCCCGTTGAGCCTGTCCCGCGCCACCGATCTGGCCACCCAACTGGGTCAGCTTGACGGCATGGAGGATCTGCTGCAGTCGGCGTCGTCGCCGGCCGCCCTCAGCGAGATCGATCTCGACCAGGTCCGGAACCACATGGGTGAAGATGCGGCCCGGGCCCTGGACCGGCTGGCCAAACTGACCAAGTCGCTGGCCGATGCGGGGCTGATCGAGCAGCACGGGAGCCGCACCGAGCTGACCCCGCGCGGCGCTCGGCGCCTGGGCCAGAAGGCGTTGAGCGACCTCTTCGGGCAGATCAACAAGGACCGCATCGGCGACCACAGCACGGTGTCCACCGGATCGGGTCACGACCGGGAAGAGACGACCAAGGCCTACGAGTACGGCGACCCGCTCAACCTCCACCTCTCCACCACGGTCCACAACGCCGTGCGCCGGGGCGGTTCGGGTGTGCCGGTGCGCCTCTCCCCGGAGGACTTCGAGGTGATCGAGACCGAGGCCCTCGCCCGCTCGGCCACGGTGCTCCTGGTGGACCTCTCCATGTCGATGCCCATGCGGGACAACTTCGTGCCGGCCAAGAAGATGGCCATGGCCCTCCAGACGCTGATCAGCAGCAAGTTCCCCCGGGACTTCCTGGGCATCGTCGGTTTCTCCGAGGTGGCCCGCGAGATCCGCCCCGACGAGCTGCCCACCGCCATGTGGGACTACGTCTACGGCACCAACCTGCAGCACGCCCTGGCCCTGGCGCGGCGCATGCTGGCCCACCAGCACGGGACCAAGCAGATCATCGTGGTGACCGACGGGGAGCCCACGGCCCACATCGACGACTACGGCGAGGTTTTCTTCAACTACCCCCCCATCCCCGAGACCCTGCGCCGCACCATGGCCGAGGTGGTCCGCTGCACCCGGGCGGGCATCGTCATCAACTGTTTCGCCCTGGACCTGCAACGCACGCACTACCCGTTCGTCGAGCAGATCGCCCGGGTCAACGGTGGGCGGACCTTCTACACCACACCCGACGTGCTGGGTGGCTACGTGCTGGTCGACTTCCTCCAGCACCGCCGCGTCCTGCGCCCCGCCGGCTGAACCGGTCCGGCTGAGCCGGGCCCGGCTGAACCGGGCCCGCAGAGACCGACCGGGCCAGGCCGCCCACTGGGGCGGAGCCGGTCCCGAGGGGGCTGAGCCGCCCGGAAACCCCGAAAAAAGCGCCTCCCAGTCGCTGGCCGGGCACGGCCATTCTCGAAATTCCCTTGCGTTCTGTGACGCAGTGGTGAAAGATGACACCGTTGTAACTACACGAATGCCACTAAGTGGCGAGGGAGGCGAGCCCGTGGACATAGTCACCACGCTTTATGGTCGCCAGGAGCGCAGCTGGCAGGTCCAAGCGAACTGCATGGGAGTGGACCCGGACCTGTTCTTTCCGGAGCGGGGAGCGTCGACCCGTGAGGCGAAGGAAGTGTGCCGGGGCTGTGTCGTGCGCGAGGACTGCCTCGAGTACGCGCTGGCCAACGGTGAGAAGTTCGGCATCTGGGGGGGGATGAGCGAGCGGGAGCGTCGGCGGGTGCGGCGGGCCCGCGCCCTGCAGCGTCGCGACGCGGCGGTCAGCGCCTCGTAGCGACCGTCACGGCTTCCCCGTCAGGCGCGCTTCGACCGTCTGTTCGGGGGAGAGGCCGAGCTCCGTCCAACGAGCGGAGGGGATCGCCCGGAGGATCGGCTCGGGCAACAGGCCGACCAGCTCGGCACCGAGCACGGATCCCCCGGCCTCCTCGACACGGGCGGCCACCAGGTCGTAGAGGTGGGCCGGCCCGAAGGTGAACGGTTCGACCAGGTTGCAGGAGACCTGGGCGCGTGCCCCCACCGCCAGACCCAGCGCACGCACCGCCGGGCCACGGACCAGGGGTGCCACCCGGCGGGCTACCGCCACGCTCGAAACCCACACGTTGTAGGCCACCAGGGCCGATCTGGCGCCGACCATGGTGGCCCCAGCGGTCCGGTGGGGCTGGTGGGGGCCGAAATCGGGCGGAATCTCGCGGAAGGCGTGCCCTCTGAGCTGGGGTAACGTCCGACGCTGGCCGCCGGTGAGGGGCCCGTAGAGAAAGCTCGGGACGCCCAAGACCGTGCCCAGCCACCGGGCGAAGTCGTCCCGGTGGGGCACCGTTGCGCTCAAGTCGCTCTCCGGCGGGCCGCCGGGGCGGTAGGGGACGAACGGGACCACATCGAGCACACCCGCTCGCGGGTGGGCCCCGTGGTGCGCGCCGAGATCGAGACGGGCGACGCACTCCGTGGCCAGCGCCCTGACCGCCCGGTCGACCTCGTCGTCCGCGCCGGCCAGCGTGAACACCGACCGGTGGTGGTCAGGATCCCGGTGCACGTCCAGCAACACAGGTTGCGCCGCCACGGACAGCTGGCCCAGGACGCGCTCGTCCCGACCCTCGCTCACGTTCACCACGCACTCCATGAACACGCCGGAGTCTCCCAGGTGGGCCGCCGGCGCCGGGAGGCAGCGGGGCCGAATGCCGGCCCGAACCGGGCCGCCGATCGAGCTAGCCGACCGTGACCGCTTGTGACATGCGGCGGCGGCGCAGGATCCGCCGGCGCTCACGCTCCGAGCATCCTCCCCACACGCCGTGGTCGATGTGGTTCTCGAGCGCGTACTCCAAGCACGCGTTGGACACCGGGCAGTCGGCGCAGATCTTCTGCGCTACCAGCACTCCCATCCCGTCATTGGGGAAGAAGATGTCCGGTGCAACCTCTTGGCATTTCCCCCGGGCCATCCATTCAGTATTCACTTTGTCGCTCCCTTTATCACGGACCATCCTAAGGAGAACGGGGCGAAAGGTGAATATCTGGCGCATAGGAAGTTCGTAAGAATGTGCGCCCCAGGCACGGGGAAGCCCAGGCCCTGGGGCTCCGGTACGCTGGCGGCCGTTCGCCCGACCACCCAAGGCCAGGAGGTGCCATGTCCCCGGATAACGAGGACGACGTAGCCGAGACCACCCAACCGTTCGACCCCATCGGGCACGTGCGCGTGGTCTATCTCGGCCCCATCGCACCCCACTGGGAGGTCCAGTCCGACTTCGGCTCCTCCGAGGTGATCGACGCCTTCCGCGAGCGGGTTCTGGCCCGGTTGGTCCTCCTCCCCCCGCATGACCCGCAGTTCCGCCGCAACCGGGAGCGGGTCGTCCGGGACGCCGAGCGGGAGAATCTGGCGTTGGAGTGGGATCTCGGCTTTCCCGAGGAGGCCGCCGAATAGCGCCCGGCGCCCGCTGGCTCGCCGGCACGGGCCAGGCTCAGTCGAGCAGGCCTATGCGAGCGAGCCACAGACCGGGAGCATCCACCTCCGCGGGAGTGGGAAGGTCCTCCTCGTCGGCCCACAGGCGGGCCAGTGCCTCTTCTCCGGCCCGCTGTACGACGCCGTCGATGAAGCTGGTGCCCCGGTCCACTTCGGCCTGGCCGACGTTCAGCCCGAACAGCCCGGCAAAGGCCTGCTCTCCCTTGGTGTCCTCGACCCGGTAGCGGTACCAGGCCTCGCCCAGCGCGGCAGGTGACGAGGTCAGCGTGGCGGCGATGCCCGCCGTGACGTGGTCGACATAGGCCCCGATGCTGGTGGTCAGCGCGGTGAGGGCGTTGGAGACGTGCCGCTGCTCGGGGCTGATGAGGTCGGCCAGCAGCGACTCGGGATCGCTCAGGACGCCCTCGAGAGCGGACGGGTCGCCCAGCCCGTCACCCAGCCGTTCGACCATTGAGCGCTGCGAGGCGGCAGCGTGCGCCGAGGCGTCCCCGAGGAGCCTGGTCAGCGAGGCCCCCACGCCGGGTCTGGTCATGACGGCGTGCATCGTCAGCTCCCGGATGCACACCCACAGTTGGACCTCCTGGAGGGGCAGGCTCCAATCCTCGGCGAACTGAGCCACGTTGCCGGGCACCAGCAGGAGCGTGTTGGACTCCGGCCACGGCAGGGGGAGGGCGTACTGGCCGAAGGCCCGCTGGGCCAGGTGGCCGGCGGCGGAGCCGAACTGCATCCCGAGCAGCACCGGTCCGAGCGTGAGGGCGAACTGGCCCAGGAGGTTCCCGAGCCCGGAGGGATCATCGATTCCGTCCAGCTCGGCGGCGGGCGGGACCGAGGCGGCACCCTGCTGTTGGGCCTCCACCATCAGCTGGAGGGTGGGCCGATAGGCGGTGAGCACGCGGTACGACCACTGACCGGGACCGACGGCGTCGAAGGAGATCTTCGAACCGCCGGTGGTCAGCGTGATCCCCGTGGCGTTGGCCACGTGGAGCTCGGCCACCCGGGCCAGCTCCTCGAACGCGATGCGGACCAACGGGTCGGCGTTGTCGTCGCTCTTCCCGTCGGTGGCCACGCCGTAGGCCAAGGTGCGGGCCGCGTCGAACCATGTATCGCCGCCACCGGGAGCCGATCCGATCACCTTCAGCAGATCGCCCAGAAGGCCGCCCATGGGGTTGTCGGGGTCACCCGAACCGAACATGCTCACCCCGTCATGCTAGGGGGATGCGCCGAGCGTCACATCGACGACCCGCATGGTCGAACCGTCGGTGACCTCCAGCCCGACCGTCGAATCCGGGGGCAGCACGTAGAGCCGGGCCCGGAGGTCGGCCATGGACCGGATCGGCACCGAGTTCAGCGCCACCACGACGTCGCCCGCCTGCAGGAGGCCGGTGGCGGGGCTCCCTGACATGACCGTAGCCACCTGGGCGCCGGTGGTCCCCGCAGGGGTCGCGCCCTCCACGCCCAGCCACCCGTGCGAGACCCGACCCGTCGAGCGCAGATCGTCAGAGACGCCGAGCACCAGTTGGGTCGGGAGGAAGGCGGGCGATGGGCCCGTACCGTAGAAGATGCCGATCACGTCTCCCGCCTGGTTGAGGAGCGGGTCTCCCGGCTCCTCGTTGACGGCCGTCGCCGACGAGGTGATGTCGGGCATCCCCTTGGCCCAGCCGTTGGCGATCATGGCGTCGACCGCGGTCACCGAGCCGGCCGTGCCGTGCAGCGCCACCACGCCGGCATCGTTCGCCGCCATGCTCAGGGTCAGGACGGCGCTTCCGTCGAGCAGCGTCGAGTCGTCGACGAAGGGCGCCACGGGGATGTCCGCGGGCACGCTGATCAGGGCCAGATCCGAAGAGTCGTCGATACCCACCACCGAGGCGCGCAGCTGGTGCCCGTCCGGGCCGATCATGGAGAGACTTCGTAGACCCGACAGGCCATCGGCCGTCGTGACCACCAGGCCCCCTTCGGCGACGGCGACGCCCACCAGCGACACGACTCCGTGCGTGGTGTCCGCCTGCAGCTCCACCATCGAGTGGCCGGCCGGCTGGGCCGAGGCGGGGATCTGTACGTCCTGTACGGCCAGGGTGGTCCAGGGGATATCGGCGGCGTTGTCGCTGATCGGGGACGAGGCCGGGTGGTCGGAGACCGGGGAGAGCAGCACGATGGCCCAGGCCACGGCGGCCAATGTCGCGGCGGCGCCGATCACGATCATGGTGCGGGGATGGGTGCCCTTCAGGCGCGCCGCGGCGGTGCGCGTCGTCCCCGCCGCCAGCTCGCTCGGATGCCTCCAGAGGCGATCGTCGGGGTCGATCCACCCGCGCAACGCCGGACCGACGAACTCCGGTGAACTGCCCGAATCGTCCCTGTCCGGTCCCTCTTCGAGTGGCTCCTCGGGTGTAGGGGTCACCTCACGAGGCTACCGACGGCAACGGAGGAAATGCGGTCGCGCCTCCGGCCGGCCGTACCATGAGGCCCAATGTCTCGCGACTTGGCCATCGATCTTGGCACCGCCAACACCTTGGTGTACGCCAAGGGCAAGGGCCTCGTGCTCAACGAACCCACCGTGGTGGCCCTGGACTCGCGTACCCGAGAGGTCCTGGCCATCGGCACCGATGCCTGGCAGATGATCGGCCGCACCCCGGGCTACATCGTGGCGGAGCGTCCCTTGCGGGGCGGCGCCATCACCGACTTCGAAGTCACCGAGCGGATGCTGAGCGTGTTGCTCCATCGGGTCGGGGTGAGCCGGTTGAACCGGCCCAAGGTCCTCATCTGCGTCCCCTCGGCCATCACCGCCGTGGAGCGCCGCGCCGTCAAGGAGGCGACCCGACGAGCCGGTGCGTCGGCCAGCTTTCTCATCGAACAGCCCATGGCAGCCGCCATCGGCGCCGGCCTGGCCATCCACGAGCCGGTGGGCAACATGGTGGTCGACATCGGCGGCGGCACGTCGGAGATGGCGGTCATTTCGCTGGGCGGCGTGGTGGCGGTGCGCGCCCTGCGCTGCGGCGGGTTCGACTTCGACGCCTCCATTCAGGCCTACGTGCGCCACGAACACGGAGTGGCCATCGGCGAGCGGACCGCCGAGGCGGTCAAGCACGCCATCGGTTCGGCGTTCCCCTACCCGCGCGAGCAGGGCGCCGAGATTCGGGGGCGCGAGGTGGCGACCGGGAGACCCAAGCTGGTGGTGCTCACACCCGACGAGGTGAGGGAGGCGCTGGACGAGAACGTCAGTCAGGTCATCGCCGCGGCCGCCACCTGTCTGGGCGACGCGCCGCCCGAACTGGCTCAGGACATCATGTTCCAGGGCATCCATCTCACGGGCGGGGGCTCGCTGCTGCGGGGTGTGACGCAACGGCTGGCCGACGCGACCGCCGTGCCGGTGCATCTGGTGGATGCACCGCTCGAATGTGTCGTTCAGGGCGCCGGGCAGTGCCTCGAGTCCTTCGATCACCTCAAGCGCCTCTTCACCGAGGACGACTGATTCGCCGAGGACGACTGATTCACGGAGGCTGGGGGGCACACCTACCCGCTTCCGGCGAGAAGCTCGTCGGCCGCCTGGCGGACCTGCCAGTCCCGGTCCTCCGCGGCCCGGCGCAGGGCCGGATCGACCCGTGGGTCGTCGAAGCCGGCCAACGCGACCGTGGCTCGGCGCCGCACCGTCGGCCTGTCCTCCAGCGCGGCGATGACGGTCGGTAGGCCGCGCGGGTCGCCGATGGCGCCGAGCGCCGCCACGGCCGCCTCCCGGCATCGCACGTCGTCGTGCCCCTGCGCCGTCGCGGCCAATGCGCTCACGCCCGCCCTCACCCTGCGCTCGGCCAGGAACCAGGCCGCTCCCACCACGACCAGCGGGTCGGGATCGGAGAGCGCACCCACGAGGAGCTCGAAGAGCGCCGAGCGCGAGCCCCGGCCCCGCACCGACAGGGCGGCGTCGGTGGCCCGCCGGCGTACGGACGCCGCGTCGGAGGCCAGGGCGCAGGCGATGTCCGGTACACCGAGTGCGCCGATGCGGGCCAGTGCGCCCAGCGCCGCGGCGCGCACGCCGGCGTCGGGGTCGTCGAGGCCCCGGCGGGCCCGCTCGACCCGGCCGGCGTGACCGGCTGCGATCACGGCCCGCCGCCGTGCCGCGACCCGGTTCGCGGCGGGTTCCGTGACAGGATCATCGCTCACCAATTCGAGTATGGCCGACATAGACACCACCGACGCCGGGGAGGCCGCAACCATCCCCTCACCCGCTGCCCCGGCCGCGCCGAGGCGGGCGCGCCCGCGGCGCTGGCCCAACGTCCTCCTGGTCCTGGTCGCCGTGATCGGCGCCGTGACGGTGGTGCTCGGTCGATGGCACGTCAACTACATCGCGCTCACACCCGGGGATGCCCAGCCGGTAGCTCCCCTCATAAAGGTGCCGACCAAGCTCGATCACCCGCTCACCGGCAAGATCCTCCTCACCGACGTCGACGAGACGCCCCTCAACGTCCTGACCTACCTGCAGGAGCGCTACCTCTCCTCGGACGCGCAGGTGTATTCGGCGGCCGAGCTCAATGGACCGGGAACCCCCGAAAACCAGGCGATCGCCCAGGGCTATCTGGAGATGAGCCAGTCCGAGTCCTTCGCCACCGCAGCGGCGCTCACCTACCTCGGCTACAACGTGAGCAGCCGGGATGCCGGTGTGCTCGTCAACGGCGTCGGCACGGGCACGCCGGCTTCGCACGTTCTCAAGGTGGCCCAGATCATCACCGCGGTTAACGGCACCCCCACGCCCACCTCCTGCGCGCTGACCACGGCGTTGCACGGGCTCCGGCCCGGCACCAGCGCCACGCTCTCGGTCGAGCTGTCGTCAATCAACGCGTCCGGTGTGTTCGTGCCCGGACCGGTCGCTCCGCGCCGGATAACCCTGGGGAAGCCACCGAAAGGCATGACCGACCAGGGGTGCGGCGCCGCGGACGCGGTACCCACGGCCTACCTGGGCATCGCTTCGGAGCAACAGACCGCCTGGAGCTTCCCGGTCAAGGTGGAGGTCGACATCGCCGACATCGGGGGACCTTCGGCGGGGCTGGCAACGACGCTGGGCATCATCGACAAGCTGTCGGGGGGCCATCTCACCGGCAACCGCATCGTGGCGGCGACGGGCACCATCGATCCCCAGGGCGACGTGGGCGATGTGGGCGGCGTCCCCGAGAAGACGGTTGCCGTCGAGCGCGCCGGGGCCACCGTGTTCTTCGTGCCGCCCCAGGAGTACCAGGCGGCGCTCTCCAAGGACACGCCACAGCTGCACGTCTACGCCGTCTCCACCCTCGGCCAGGCCCTCCGTATCCTCCAACGGCTCGGGGGCACGCTACCCACCAGTCACGTGCCGGCCCAGGCGGCGCCGTAGTCTTTCACTATGCCTGAAGGCCGTTCACCCATTTCTTCCGCACGCGTATCGACGGGGGACATCGCCCGTCATTCGTTCGCCATCGTCCGGCGGGGATTCGACATCGACGAGGTGAAGACCTACCTCCAGACCGTGGCGCGCAGCATCGAGGTGCTCGAAGAGCGAGAGCAGGAACTGCGCGACGCGGTGAACGAGGCGGACGAGCGGGCGGCCCACCCGGTGATCGATGAAGCGACCTTGACCGCCTCGCTGGGACAGCACAGCGCGCAGATCCTGCGCCATGCCCACGACGAGGCGGCGAGGATCGTCGTCCAGGCCCAGGAGGGGGCCGCGACGCTGCTGCGGGAGGCTCAGAGCCACGCCAACGAGATTCAGGAGCGGAGCGAGGCGGCATCGGCCGAGCGGGTGGCGGAGGCCGAGCTGATGGTGGCCAATGCCCGTCAGGAGGCTCGCCAGGAGGTCGAGGGCATCCGGGCCGACGCGGTCGCCGCGGGAGAGGCGGTGATCGCCAGCGCCAAGGAGGAGGGCAGGGCCCTGCTCGAACAGGTGCAGGAGGCGCGCAAGCGGGTCATCGGTGACCTGGCGACTCGCCGCAAGGCGCTGTCGATCCAGATAGAGCAGCTCCGTGCGGCGCGCGACGAAATGGCCGCCTCGGTCCAGGGGGTGCGCTTTGCCATAGACGACATCCTGAGCCAGATGGAACGCTCGGACGACGCCGCTCGTGCCGCCGCCGTGGCCGCGGGGGACCTGGCGCGCCTGCACATGCCCAGGGAACTGCCCGACGTGGAGGCGTCGGCCGACGCCGAGGGCGTGGATCCGCTGCACGAGGTCCCGGCGCCTTCGGTGGACGAACTGTTCGCTCGCATCCGCGCCGCAACCGATCTCGAGGGGGAGGGAGCGGTGCCGGTCGGCGGGGCCGAAGTCGGCGGGGCCGAATCGGAGGCCGACCTCGAAGCCGACCCGGAGGCCGCGCCGGAAGGACCCGACCACGACCTCATCGTCCGCCGCGACGAACTGCTCTCGCCCATTTCGGCGCAGCTCTCGAGGCACGTCAAGCGGGCCCTGGGGGACGACCAGAACCGCCTGCTCGACGTGTTGCGCAGCACCCCCAACCTCTCGGGAGAGGAGTTGCTTGGTCCCGAGGACGTGCACCTGTCGACGTTCACCACCGCGGCGCAGGGGCACATGGCCGAGGCGTTCGCCGCCGGCTCGGTGTTCGGCGGAGCGGCGGAGGGGTCGATCCAACCCGGCGCCGCCGCCGAGCAGGCCGCCGCCGGCCTGTCACGCACGATCGTGACGAAGTTGCGCCAGCGCCTCCTGGAGGGCGCCGACGGCGGGGAGGGGACGAGCGAGCAGGTTGGGGCGGCTTTCCGGGAGTGGCGGGGCGAGAGGATAGAGCGGCTCGTTGGCGACTTCGCCGTCCAGGCTTTCTCGGCCGGTGTGGCGGCGGCCGTGTCCCCAGACGGACGGGTGCGCTGGGTGCTGACCTCGTCGGACGGCTGTTCGGACTGTGACGACAATGCGCTGGCGGGAGCGGTGCCCCTGACCGAGGGGTTCCCCACCGGCCATGCCTATCCTCCCGCCCACTCGGGTTGCCGATGCCTGGTGACGCCTGAGGGGGGGTAGACCTCGGCCGGCGGGCGCCGGACGTTAGGCTCCCCCCCGTGCGTTCCCCCCGGGATGTCTCGACCCCCCGCGCGCCTGGCTCTCGCCGGCGGGCCCGGTGGTGGATCGTCGGAGCCATCGTCGTCCTCATCGTCCTGCTGGCCTCGTTGCGGACCCTCGCCGACATCTTCACCGACAGCCTCTGGTTCTCTTCGGTGCACTACCACAACGTCTTCTCCACGTTGCTGGTGGTGAAGCTCGGCCTCTTCGGTGTGTTCGGGGCGATCTTCTTCGCCGTGATGTGGATCAATCTGACCGTCTGCGACCGCCTGGCCACCGACGAGCCCGGTGCGGTGCAAAAGGACGAGCTCGTTCGCCGCTACCAGCAGTTCGTGCGTCCCTATGCCGGGCGTCTGTACATCGCCCTGGCGCTCATCATGGCGCTCATCGCCGCCTCGGGAACGATCGGCGAGTGGCAGAACTGGATCCTGTTCCGGCACGGGGGCAGTTTCAACGCCACGGACCCCCAGTTCCACAAGAACGTCGGCTTCTACGTCTTCAAGTTGCCGTTCTTGAACTTCCTGGTCGACTGGACCCTGGCCATCCTGATCGTCACGCTCGTCGTGTCGACCGTCTTCCACTATCTCAACGGCGGGATCGTGCCCCAGCGCGGGATTCCCCGAGTACGTCCGTCGGTCAAGGCGCACCTTTCGGTGCTGCTGGCGCTCATCGCGCTCGACAAGGCGGCCGGCTACATCCTGCAACGCTGGGGCCTGGTCAACGCCCAGGACGGCTACGTCAACGGGGCCGGGTACACCGATGTCCACGCCCGTCTGCCGGCGCAGTCGCTGCTCGTCGTCGTCTCGATCTTCGCGGCCGCCATCCTGCTCTTCAACATCCGGCGGCAGGGGTGGACCCTTCCCGTGCTGGCCGTGGGGATCTGGGCCTTCGTGGCTCTGGTGATCGGCGTGATCTACCCGGCCCTGCTGCAGGCCCTGAAGGTCACCCCGGCCCAATCCTCGCTCGAGGCGCCGTACATCCAGCGCAACATCACCGCCACACGCGCCGCCTACGGGCTGGAGAACGTGAAGGTGGAGCCCTTCGCCGCCACGACGACCGTTTCGGGGGGGACGGTGGCGCAGTCGACGGCCACCCTCAACAACATCAGGCTCTGGGACCCCGACCCGACCATCAGCCTGCAGACCTTCAATCAGCAGCAGAAGATCCGGTCCTACTACACCTTCCAATCCCTCGGTGTGGACCGCTACACCATTGACGGGCAGACCACCCCGGTCCTCATCGGCGTCCGGGAGGTCTCCCCCTCGAACCTCCCCTCCCAGTCGTGGGTCAACCTGCACCTGGAGTACACCCACGGCGACGGGGCGGTGGTGGCTCTGGCCAATGAGGCACAGTCCAACGGGAACCCGGTCTACGGCATTAAGGACGTGCCGCCGACATCTTCGAAGGGGCTTCCCAGCATCACCCAACCCGACATCTACTTCGCCAGCGGCGACACCGGGTACGTCGTCGCCAACACCAAGCAGCTCGAGATCGGCGGCACCAGCCCCAACAGTGAGAGCCACTACTCGGGCACCGGGGGCGTGCAGCTGTCGTCCTTCCTCGACCGGGCCGCCTTTGCGCTGCGCCTGGGCGACTTCAACCTGCTGATCTCCGACCAGATCACGACCAAGTCGCGGATCATGTTCGTGCGCGACCCCGTGCAGATGGCCCAGAAGGCAGCCCCGTTCCTCAGCTTCAACCAGAACCCCTACGCGGTGGTGGACAAAGGGCAGATCTACTGGATCGTGGACGGCTACACGACGACCAATCAGTACCCCTACTCGCAGAACGCCGACACCCAGCAGGCGGCGTCCGGCAGCGGTCTCCCGGCCAGCTACAACTACGTCCGCAACTCGGTGAAGGTGGTCATCAACGCCTACACGGGCAAGATGACCTTCTACAACGCCGACCCGAGCGATCCGATCCTGCAGGCCTACGAGTCGGCCTTCCCGAACATGTTCACGCCGCTCTCCAAGATGCTCCCGGGCCTGCAGACCCACCTGCGCTATCCCCCCGACATCTTCTCCATTCAGTCGGCTATTTACGGTCGTTACCACCTGACGTCACCGTCACAGTTCTACGCCGCCAACAACGCCTGGCAGCTCTCGCCGACGGCCGGGGCGGGACCGCCGTCGCAGGCCTTGCTGGTGCAGGCCACCCTCAACCAGCAGGGTCAGGTGGTCTCCACCAGTCCCTCGCGTATGGCGCCGCTCTACCAGGTGAACGCCCTCCCGGGCTCGTCGACCCAGTCCTTCACCGTGACCGACGCCTACGTTCCGGCGTCCCAGTCGAACTCCTCGGGCTCCAACAACCTGAACCTGAGCGCGTTCATGGTGGGCACGCAGGACCCGGGGGACTACGGGAAGCTCACCCTCTACGAGGCCCCTCAGGGGACCCCTGGGCCGGGTAACGCGGATTCGTATATGTCGCAGAACCACCAGGTCTCCTCCGAGATCACCCTCTTGGACCAGCACGGCTCGGAGGTGCTGCTGGGCAACACCTTGATGGTCCCAGTCGGCCAGTCGATGCTCTACCTGCGACCGCTGTACGTGGCGTCGACCTCCATCCCCCTCCCGCAGCTGACCTACGTCATCGGGTCTCTCGGGCAGAAGGTGGTGATCGAGTCGACGGTGTCCCAGACGTTGAGCGATCTCCTCAACACGGTCGTGTCGACGTCGGGGTCGACGCCCTCGAGTCCCACCGGTACCACCGGGACGGTCCCCACCGCGGTGCAGAATGCCCTCACCGCGGCGCAGAACGACTACACGCAGGCGCTGGCGGAGCTCAAGGCCGGGAACTTGGGGACGTATCAGTCCGACATCAGCGCCATGCAGCAGGAGATCACCATTGCCCAGCAGGCTCTGCAAGCGGCCGGGGGGACGCCGGCCACGACGCCGACCACCACGCCGACCACCACGCCGGCAACCAAGGGGAAGAGCACGAAGGAGTCGTCGAAGGTCAAGACCCCCACCAGCACCGAGCCCAAGGCCTCGACGACCACCTCGACGCTGGCCTCCGCGCAGGCCCCTCCCTGAGGCAAGGCTGTGGTTGGGCATGAAAGGCTGACGAGAGTCGGTTCCGTGCGGGTGATGCAATGAAAGGGATGAGTTGATGGGACTGCTCGACAAGGCAAAGGCGCAGGCCACGGCGGCCACCGTGATGGCCAAGGACGCAGTGCAAAAGGGCCAGGCCAAACTCGATGAAGTCCAGGCCAAGAAGACCGCCGATGGCCTGCTGCGCGATCTGGGAGCTGCGTTCTACGCCACCAAGACGGGGCGGGCGACGCCGAGCACGGACGCCGACATCGAGAACCTGGTGGCGGCCCTCCAGTCCCACGAGTCCGAGCACGGCGCCCTGACCTTGGTGCCCGAGTCGGCTGCGGCCGCACCGACGGCCACCACCACCGCCCCGTCGACCGCCACGCCGGCAACGGCACCTGGCGCATCGAGCCCGCCACCGCCATCCCCCTAACCGCCGAGACGATCTGACCGCTCAGAGGGCGGTGCGGACGGTGGCGCAACGTACCCCTGGTAGGGACGGCGCGGGGCGTGTATGCTGCCCTCCTTCGCCGCGGGGTGGAGCAGTCTGGTAGCTCGTCGGGCTCATAACCCGAAGGTCGCAGGTTCAAATCCTGCCCCCGCCACCAAGAAAGGGCGTTTTTCGCGCCTTCTTGCGTATGCACAGGCCGCTGACCAGCATGTTTGGTCGGCGGCCTCTGTGTTTATGGGGACAGTTTGTGGGGACCTACTCAGCTCTTGCGTATGCAGCATAGGCAGGGTGGCGCGGACGCGAGCGGCCCGCACGCTGCGGTTTCGCGGTCGAGGTTGGGTCGGGCGTCGCGTGGCATAGAGCATGCGCTGTGCATGCCTATGCACTTGCCCTACTCAACGAGCCGTCGAGATCCAAGCGCTTCGGACCACCTTTGGCGAAGCAGGGACATCGCTCATGGCGATGTCGATGACACACCGGATACCAGTACCCAAAGGCGGCACGGGCTCCGGTAGGCAAGACGCCCGTCGTAGGCTCTCCGAGAACGTCGCTATTCATCTGCTTTGCATGCGATCGACGAAGGCTACGTGAGCTGGGATAATTTCCTCCTCGTGCCCACTAGTCAGGTTCTGTGGACGCTTCGAGGTCTCGGAAACGGTCTTCGGCGTCGGTCCCAGGGGCCGGGGTGTGGATGATGAGTTGTTGGTCGCTGGGCGTGGCAGGTCGCACCATTGAGAGTCGCGTCTCAATGGTGGCACCGTCACGGTCCCGGAATCGCATGATCGAGGGGACCTCGCTGATGATCCTATGGTCATCCCACCATGTCCGGGCGTAGGGACTACTTTCGAGCAGCCGGTCGACGAAGGCGTGCATGGAGGGGTCCTGGTTGCTTGCGAGGTCAACGCGGAAGCGGACTAGAGCGGCGCGGGTCGTCGCCTCCCATTCGACGAGCACATCCCGAGCATGAGGATCGGTCAGCGCCCAGCGGAGCATGTTTCTGTTGTGGACTGGGAGTGCGGGCCAGTCAGCGATCAACGCCTTGGTGGTGCGCGTCCAGGCGAGCACGTCTCGATACCGGTTCACGATCCACGCTGGGCAAGGACTGATTACCCCCAGCAGTCGGGCCAGGTCGGGTTCGACTACTTCGGGGGTTCCGGGTGGGTGGAACTCGGCTTCGGGGCGGCCGAGGGCGATCAGATAGGCGTGCTCGCCAGGGTCGAGGCGAAGGGCGCGGCAGAGGCCCTCGAGCACGCTGAGCGACGGGCGTACGGGGCGAGCCTGTTCCAGGTAGGTGTAGTAGGTAGCAGATATCCCGGCAAGCAAGGCGACTTCCTCTCGCTTCAGCCCAGGGGTACGCCGCCGCCCGCCTACCGCCAGGCCGACCTCCCCGGGCTGGCGGCGCGCCCGGCTCTTGCGGAGGAAGTCGGCCAGCTCCTGTCGTTGGTTCATCACGATGGTACTCCTGTTACTACGAACAGGCTTCGCAGAGTACTACCAAAAATAGGGGGTAAAAAAGAAGAGTCACGAGTTGGTCGGGTCGGTGAGCGTCCAGGTAGGGAGAAAGCAGGTGTCCATGTCTGAAGTTAGGAGCATGTCTCGGGTTGATGAGAGTCGCCGGGAGGCGGTCAGTTTCCTCACGGCCCACGGCATCACCTTGGCCGGTCATCTCTACCTGGCGCGGGGCAGGTCGGGGGAGCCGGGTCCGGCGTTGGCTATGTGCGGTCCGATCACGTCGGTTAAGGAGGAGACGCTGCCGCATTACGCGGTGGCGTTGCAAGACGCCGGCTACACGGTATTGACTTTTGACAACCGTAACTTCGGTGAGTCGGGGGGTGAGCCCCGCCAACATATCGATACCTACGAGCACACAGAGGATTTGCGGTATGCGGTCAGCTATATGTTGACCCGGCCTGATGTAGATCCCGAAAGGTTCGGTCTGTGCTGTGTCTGTTTGGGGGCCGGTTATGCGCTGGAGGTGGCGGCAATGGACCGCCGGATCAAGGCGGTGGCGTTGGTGGCCGGTGGTTACAACCTGACTGACACCTACGTGGAGTTCCTCGGGGACGGTTTCGAGGGGTTCATGGACCAGTTGAACACGGCTCGACAGAAGCAGTTTGCGACCGGTGAGGTCCAGTACATGCCGTCCATTGCCGGGCCCCCCGACTACGGACCTGCTGCGATGCCGGTCCAAGAGGCCTGGGAGTACTACTCCGGCGCCCAAGAGCGCGAGGCGCCGAACTGGGAGAATCGGCTGACAGTCGAGTCGATGGAGCATGTCATCGGCTGGAACGTGATCGGTCACGCCCACCTGGTGGTCCAGCCGCTGCTTATCGTGCATGGGACCACCGACCAGCTGCTACCTCCTCGCTATGCCCGGCAGGTCTATGACCTGGCCCCCGAACCAAAGCAGCTGGAGTGGATAAAGACCGAAAATCACGTGCAGCTCTATGACCAGGAGCCCTACGTCCCAACGGCGATCAATCACTGCGTCACATTCTTGGACCGCCACCTGGCGTCAGGAGCCAGCTCGGCCTCCGCAGCCTGAACATCCTATCTACCACTTGAACTGGAGGCTTAGCTATGACCGTTGTCGTTGACCAGACCGATACGACCAGGTTGACCCTGGACGCGATCCAGGCGGTGACTGCCATTTTCGTTTCGGCCGATACCCACGATTGGGCCGG
>Ga0302326_10003219_pt1 | contig 38673 bp, 30 predicted proteins | sample Palsa_T0_3_FD_202264 | JGI IMG/M metagenome (GOLD analysis project Ga0302326, IMG submission 202264) | Peat permafrost microbial communities from Stordalen Mire near Abisko, Sweden - Palsa_T0_3 | ecosystem: Environmental > Terrestrial > Soil > Palsa > Peat permafrost | place: Sweden: Abisko... | reverse complement strand
CATCGACACCCAGTGAGTCCCGTGGATTCATCCTGCGGATATGAGCCCCTATCGGGCACATGAAGCCGTTCGCGTCCTCAACCTGATAACGAAAGGCGTCGGCCCTGGAATCCGACACCGCCTTGGTCGGGTCGCCCTTCCACGATAGCGGCAAGCCGCTCTTCGCACGCCCCATCAGCTTTGCGCAGATGGCCTCGCCGCTCACCGCTTCAAGTGCCTTGAACGCCTCAACATCCTGCTGGATCTGACGCACGGCCAGATAGCTTCCGTTCAGTGTGAAGCGGCTGCCAGGATGGGTGGCCCGACCGGACTGCGTCCAATCTTCCACGTCGGGGCTGTAGGTGAGTTCGTCATATTCGTTGCGATAGCCCACAACGAATTCTCCGGGTTCGACCACACGATCTTCATACAGGTCACCGGCGTCCTGCCTGACCCGCTTCGGGTTGTCACCATCTTCTTCCCTTAGGCCGCGGATCACGGGTTGCGCGATGCCGTCGCGAAATCCGAACGGCTCGTAGAGCTTGCGATCCGTCCCGAATGAATTGGGACGATTTTCAACGGGCGTGATAGTGCAAAACCCATCCCGATCAGGAGACGGCATGAGCGGCACTGCGTCCGGCAGCCGCCAATTGGCGACGACAACATGCACGGTCTGGCGTTCTGAGCATCCTTCGACGTCCGACCACCGCCATTGCTGGCGGGGGGTATCTCTCAACAACGATTCCCCCAATGCGCTCCCCATGCCGCGGCGAAACGGGGTCGGGAATGGGTGCTTGCCGGTTTCCCTGAGGCCGAGCTTGGCGAGACCTGCGAAGCTGAAAGCGATCGCCACGGCTTCGTCAATGGGCACATTTTTCTTGCCCTCCAGGACGCGCTTCGCAGTGACCATCAAGTTGCTTCGGGCGAGTTTGGAGAGCCATTCTCGGGCCTGATCCTCGTGCCCGTCACGGATGGTCAGCAGCCAGAACCGGCTGTCGGTGAGCCAGCCAAAGCCGCTGTTCAGTATTCCCTGAATGTCGCATAGTTGTTGAGAGAGGATCGGCGCGGGACTCATGATTCGATGGCCCTCATGATCTGATCGTCATTGGTGTCATTGCGCTCGCCGAACAAGGCGTTTCGCAGCGCGGTGCCGCGATCGATTTGGTCGATCGTCAAATTACATGCATCAAAGCGATATATATGCGGAAGCATGCTGTCGCGCGCATAGGATTTGAACTTCAATTCGCATTTCACGCCGCGGAAGGCAAGAAATCGGGTTGGCGGGAAAGCGCGCGGCTCCACGACCCCCGGCTGAGCGTCGGCCGCGGGTGCACGAGGCTTCAGCTTCGTCCATCGCCAGAACAATGTGGTCCCGATCGAAGCGCCATTGATGAAATCGTCCAGGTAGCCGCCAAAGTTGCCGTCATAGTTGGAGCAGAAAAGGTACCTGCGACCGTCGTCGACGATGTGCCAATGACCGAAATGGATGCCCGGCGCATCCCCCAGCCGGCCCTCTGTGAAAAGTACGCGCCCAAGAAACGTCACGAGGCGCAGGAACAGGCGGGTCCACCACACGCTCCACCAGTGCGGACTGCGCATATCCGTGAGGCTGATCATGTGCGCGGTCCGACTAACCAACTGAGCCTCGCATTCCTCGATGGAGCGGTGGACTTGCTGGGCGCGCTCGACATCATCTTCGTATGGACGATAAAACCAGGCGTTCAGCTTCGGAAGCAAACGGTCGAGCCGGGAAAACACCCTGACAATGCCGGTCAGTACGAGGATCGCCAAAGCGGCGATGACGAGTTGCTCCCACCCAGGGGCTGCCGGCGTCCACTGTCTGACGACGCGTTCGAAAATCTCGGGACAGAACGTGTAGACCACGACGGAGCAGATGCCGCCCAGAACCAGCGGCGCGCCCACGAGCCAGACGCTGACATAGGTAAAAAATGACGACCACGTCTCGGTCGGCCGATCGAGCTCGCGGCCCAGGCTGTCCAGCCAGCGCCTCCAGGACGCAAACAGCGCCGGGAGCGCCACGAAGAATATTAACAGCGCCACCACAATCACAGCCAACGCCATCAGAAAGCGACCGCTGACGCCCAGCAACCACCCGCTCGTTTCGCTCGCCGCGTAAAACACGGTTTGCAGGACGGAACCCAATCCTCCGAAGAACCAGGCGTCGGCCCGCTCAAGCGACCCAGAGAGCGCACGCACCAGCCAGAGGAACGCTAGCCAAAGGACTATGCCCCCCACCGGATATGCCGCCTTCGTGATGATGCTGGCATCAACTCTGCACCAAAAGGAACGCGGCGCAGGCTCGGCTGCCCACTCAAGGTGCGGATCTCCGAACGCCCATCGCGCAAGCGCGAGCGCGAACGACGCGCGGTCCGCGCCATGCACCGGCTTAAGTTCGCGCGCCTTGGTCCGCGTCTGTTCGAGCAGCTTGTTTTCCATTTTGATCTGCCGGACCGATCGGTCGCGGGCGCCAACAAAGCCGCCGTCGGCGACGTGGTGCCAGTCCATCAGTCGATCGAGCAGTTCCTGATTACGTTGGCTTACCAGTGGGGGCTGCTCGGGCCAGTACACGTCGTAGAGCGACCACATCGCACCGCTTGGGTGATTGACGAGACGATACAGCAGATCGTACGGACATAAGCCCTCCTCGACGGCAAGCTCGAGCATCAGCGACGGCTTTTCGTCCTGCGCATCGTACATCGCAGGCAACAGCGCAATCGAAGCGAAGTGCACGACCTCGACCTCGCGGAAGAGTTGGTCCAGCGACCTGTGGACGGTCTCCGACCGGATATGGCCGGCTGCGCTAGGCCAGGCCGGCGCAATGATGCAGATCATCTGCTGGCGGACGATCATCAACATGGCTGCCCTTTCACGCCTTCCGAGCGAAGCGCAGGCGCATGCGCGACATCAACGGTCCGTCGTAGGTGATCGCCTTGCCATCCTCGCGCGCCAATCGCAGCTCCGGCATATTCAGCAAGCCGATCAGGGCGCTCGTCAGGATGTCGACCGCATAGTCCTTGGCAGGGCACTGGCGGTGGCCGTATCCGAACATCAACCAGCGCAAGCTTTCTTCGTTGCCCCAATTGCGATGCGGACAGAATCGGCCGCTATCAGGAACTGCGCGCGGATCGAACAACGCCGCGATCGACCAAATGGCGACGCTCCCGCCACCGCGGCACTGGGCATTGTTGCGGCCGCCCGTTTCGAATTCGGTGTCGCGTGGGACATCGCGAGCAAGCAGCGGAAAGATCGGCCGGAACCGCATGAGCTCGAGCACGTGGTCTCGCACGCATTTGCGGAAGCCGCTGTCCTCCCACACGCGGTTCCCGGCTTTTGCTGCCAGCAATCGAAGAGTTCGGTAGACTCTTGGGCGGCTCAAAAGCTCTTGGACGACGAGGGCGCCGGACTGCACCGTGACTGGATGCGAGACCCAGGTGAGGCCCACCGCGTTTCGGTCAATGTCCTCGAAGGAACTTGACACACTCCAGGCTTTACGAATGTCTTCGCTCACACCCTCGATGCGCGTGCGCAGCGAATCCGCGCGGACCTCTGCTCTTTGCTGGATGCCCGGTGTAGACAAGCTGCCGGCCAGAAGTTGACCCGCAACATATCGGATCTCCAGAAGATACTGCCGTTGGAGTCCCGTATCATTAACATTCCCTCCCGCGCCCGCGGCCACCTCGCTCGCGGCTGTACCGAATACGGGTTGAATGGCGTGAAACGCGATCCACATAAGGTAGTCCTCGATGAGATCGAAAGATTTCTCTCCAAGTTGCCTCAGTTCAACGACACGCCTCTGAGCCTCCCGATCAGCATCGGCCTGAACGTTCAGAACGGCCAACCGCCGCTCGAGCAAATCCCTGTCGGCATCATAGGTGGGGCCGGGATCCATTGCGATGAGATAGTCGCCAGCCACTAGGTTGGGCGCGTGCGCGCGATTTGAAAAACTCCGCGGTCTTGTCAGTACGCCTTTGACGGCGCTTGCGCGTGCCGCCAAGCCAAACCGACCACCGAGGGAGGGCCAAAGTCGAAGCAGTGCTCCGATCCCGCGCAAAACGATGATGTGACGATTCAGCCAACAAAAGCCACCGAAGAGAAGGCCGCGAACGCCCGGCGGCATGGCATCGGGAGTGCAGGTGGAGATTTTCATGCTTGCTGCCGATTCTCGTGCAATTTTGGAAGGGCTGCTGCAGCTCGCTTTTGGTAATAGGGCATCCCCAGATGACACGCCGCCTCGTAAGTCTGCATGAAGCAATCGTCTGCACCTGCTACATCACCAGCATGCCGCAGCGTCTCGGCCAACTCGTAAAGGGCTTCCGTGCGGTGCCCGTACTCTTCGCCGGCTTGCTCGACTGCCTTGCGTCCGACGCGGGTCGCATCGTCCAGCCTTCCAAGGTTGCGATAGGCGACACCCAAGCCGACTCGCATGAAGATCCTGCCGTAAGGGCCGGCTGCATCGCAGATGCGGTCGGTGAAACCCTTTTCGAGTAGGGGCGCAGCCTCGGACGCTTTGCCATTGCGCGCAAGTGCCCGACCCAGTGTTCCGGTGCAAGGGGCCAGCATGGTCGGCACGTTGTGCGTCATGCATTGCTGCACGGCCTTCCGCATCAAGGCCTCAGCCTTGTCGAGTTCCTCTTTCTCCATCCAGATTTGCCCTTGGACCGTGTCGATCAATAGACGTGAATACGGGTGGTTGACCTTCGACAGAATTTTGTAGGCTAAGACGCAAACTTCTTCCGCGGTTTCGTAATCACCAAGGCGGCTCAGCGTGCTCGCATGGAACGCGTACAGGTTAATGATGGGAATGGCAGCCCATCCGGGTTGGACATCGTGCCGAGCCAACTCGGGTCCGTAGTCGGCGAGCACGACACGGCCTTCTGCGGCCGCCTCACAGTACCGCCCGAGAGCGTGAAAGTTCATGAGGCGTGTCTGATGTGCCGCCATCGCCATGTGACGTCGTTGCGCAAGGCGGGCCGCTTCCAGGCCCTGTGAGGCGTGCCGAAGGCCTTGTCCGAATCGCCCGCGCATCCAGAGAAACACCGCCGTCTGCGTCAAAACCGATGCCCGTGCGCGCTGATCGTTCAGCTGCGCAGCGATGGCTTCGGCGCGTCCCATGTTGTTGAAAATTTCGTCGATCTGCCCAAGAGCCAGCATGGCGCCGATGGCTTCCAGTCGAAGCGCGAGTTCCAAGGCTTGTGCTGTGGACTCGCCATCGGCACGGCGGGAGGCTTCAATGCCCATCTCGAACAGCTGCATGGCTTCCTGATTGGCCGAGCGCGATATGGCACGCGCCATCGACTTGACGGCGAATCTTGCGGCATGCTCCCACTCCTCGGCCCTAAAGGCGTGATGAGCGAGCGCTGGCGCAGCATCCGCATCGTCAGAACCTGGCTGTGAATGCAAGGCCAGGAAGGCCAGTCGATGCAATGTCTTGAGGCGGGCGCGGGTGAGGGTTCCGAGCACGACATCTCGCACCAGCGCGTGACGGAATATGAATGCGTGCGCCTCGATTGAACTGCCCGCCTGATCGGGGGTTGTCAGTAACCCGGATGAGAGGCAAAGACCCAGCAATTCTTCCGCACGCGCAAGATCTACCCCCTGCATCGCGGCAATCAGTTCTCGCGTAATGGGATCACCTAGAACGCTGGCGGCCTCCAGCGCCGACTTCGCGGCATCAGGCAGCCTATCAACCCGCGCATCTATCACGGCGGCAATGGAGCCCGGGACTCGTAACTCTCCGAGACGCTTCTGCAAACGGTAGGCTCCCGGCGTTCCTTCGAGCGATCCGTCATCGATAAGCGTGATGATCAGCTGCTCCAAGAAGAAGGGATTGCCGTCGGCGCGCCGAACCAGTTCACTCGTAACTCCAAGCATGGAAGGATCATCGCCAAGCAAGGCGAGGGCGAGAGCGAGCATCTCGCCATCCAGCAGGGGCTCCACCAAATGCTCGGTGAACCACGCAGCCTGACCCCAGGGGTGTTCGAAATCCGAGCGATAGCTGACACAGATCAAGACCGGCAGCCCCTCGAGCCGTGGAATCAAAGACTCGAACAGCCGCTGGCTCTCGCGGTCGGCCAGAAATACGTCCTCAAGCACCAGCACGAAGGGTCCTGCCTTTAGATGCCTGCGTACAAGCCACAGCAGAGCCTCGCCGATCCGACGCCGCCTCTGTGCTGGATTCAATGCCAGCCATGCCTCGTTCGGCGCTGCCAGTCCGAGCAGATCACTCACCGCCGCCAGATGGTCCGCGCCCTCAGCGGGCCATTTCGCGACCAATGATTGCATTGCAATTTGTTTTCCTTCGGTGTCGCTGATGCGAGGCAGCCCCACCATGTTCGCGATCAGGTCAGCGGCGGTGCTATAGGCTCTCGTGCTCGCATACCCTCTTGCCTGGCTGACGCAAACGTCCACGCCTTGACCCGAGAGACTGCCTGTCCAGTCGGCGATTAGGCGGGATTTTCCAATCCCGGCATCACCTCGCAACCCGATCGTTCGCATTGCGCCCTTTTGAACGGTCTCGATGGTCCTCCCTAGCATCTTCAATGAATCCTCGCGTCCGACGAGAGGCGCCCATCGCTGCTTTCGCGTCAAAGGCGCGGCCGCCGAGCTTTCCGTCCCGACCACGACTTCATGGAGCTCGATCGGAGCGGTTAATCCGCGTACGGGGCGCGCGCCGATCGGCCGCGTGTCGATCTGCTGCGCAACCAAGCGCTGCGTCGAGGCGCTGACTAATATGCTGCCCGGGGTCGCCATTTTCTCAAGCCGCGATGCAATGTGTATGGTCTTGCCATCCGCCCCGTAGTGTGACCACTGGTATTGCCCGACAATGCCTACTAGTACCTCGCCGGAGTTGATGCCGATGCGGAGCGTGGGGCTGGTAACGTCACGGGCTTCGTAGCCGGGAATGGTTGACCTCTGCATTTTGAGAGCAGCCATGCAAGCTCGCAGAGCGTGATCTTCGTGCGCCAAGGGGGCACCGAACAATGCAACAAGACCATCTCCGAGCAATTGGCTGATGGTGCCTCCAAAGGTTTCGACTGCGTCGACTAACAGGTTCAGTGCCTTACCAAGGTAGTCTCGGGACTCTTCCGGGTCCGCATGCTGCAACAACGAGGTCGAATCGCAAACGTCAACGAACAGCACGCTCACCTGTTTGTTCTCCGTCAACATCTTCGGCGCCCGTAACCTGGGATGTTGTTCTCGTTCGATGGGTCGCGCATCGCGAGCCATTCCGTTCGGGGGCAGGAGTGGGTAAGACTTGTCGACGGCGCCGTTGAGACTGGCGCCACATTGCGGGCAATACCGGTGCTTGCGTGCGACGCGGGCCGAGCAAACAGGACACATGCTCACGGCAGAGTGCCCTTATCGAGGGTTTCAATGAAAAAACCGAAGCTTATCGGCGGGATCATCGTCTCCTCCAGAAATATCGGCCGCCATCGTCGGTAGCCTTGGCAACAAAGCGCCTCCAGACACACCAAGCGGCAACGAAAAACTTAACGGTTTTATTGGGCGGCCTTATACCCCTTTGCTGCGCGATTGATCCCAAGATCTAAGCAGAAGGCTTATCGGCCCATTGTGAACTGGTTCACACCCGCAAGTATTTTTTGCTGCACGCAGCGCAGCAACGGAATAGCAGGCTTGGGTGTCCGTACTCGAAGAAATCGTAACGTCGAGAGCTCCGTCGGCCCACCCCGGCATTAACCTAGCGCGGCTGTCTATTCTGAGGTGCGCGGAGGAGGGGCACCGAAAATATTTCCTGAACGTGTATTTGACATTGGTCGATGGCTGGAGAAGCAGCTATGCTGACCAGACTGGCAATGAATAAGGATGAATAGACGCGAGGAAGGTCATCGAAGCGGGGTAGCAACAATGATGACGTTACCGGAGCTAGCGGCAGATGCCTTGGAAGAGTTTCTCGGCTCCTATATGCGCCGTCGGTTCGGGTCGTCGCAGACGCTTCTCGCTGAAATCGTGCCGTCGGCGGCTCGTATCGCGCTTGAATGCATTGGAAATAGCGACGCGCTCTACCACAACGTCGAGCACACGCTGCTGGTAACGCTTGCGGGACACGATATTCTGCGCGGTCGGGCGCTGCACAACCACATGACTGCGGACGACTATGCGCATGTGATTATTGCCTGCCTGACCCACGACATTGGTTATGTGCGCGGCCTGTTTGGGGATGATGATTCAGACGGTTTTGTGATCGATTCGGCGGGCGGCAGGGTGACTTTACCACGCGGCTCGTCTGACGCCGGCCTTATGCCTTACCACGTCGACCGATCGAAGCTTTATGTGATGAAGCGGATCGAAGGAGTTGCTGCGCTCGACCAACAGCGCATTGCTGATGCGATCGAAGGCACCAGATTTCCACCTGTGAACGATCAGAAACTCCATGAGGAAGCGTCGATCGTACGCGCCGCAGACTTCATTGGACAGCTTGGAGACCCCAACTATATTCGAAAAGCAAACGCCCTTTTCCACGAGTTTGAAGAGGTCGGAATGAATCGCCAGCTTGGCTATGAATCACCCGCCGACATCGTCCATCGCTATCCGCAATTTTATTGGAACAGTGTGGCGCCTCATATTCAGACCGAAATACGGTATCTCAATATGACGTCGAGCGGACGGCATTGGATTGCAAGCCTTTATAGCAATGTGTTCCGCGCGGAACGCGAGATATCGCTTTCCGGTCCGCAAAACTAGACCCGAGAGATGGCGAAGTACCTTACCGGTTCGAGAAGCGGCGCAACGTCCGTTGCCCGCAGATTCGTTGGAATAGATGTCGTTGGAATCGATGTCGTTGCTGGGGCGTGACGGGCGTTAAAGTTCCATAACATCTCAATCCGCGAATGTCGCGGGTTTGAAGATGATTTGTCAAAATAGTGCGCGATCTAAAAGTGACGGGCAGCCATAAGTCCCAGTAGCACCGTTCCCGAGCCCATCGCGACGACGGCCATGTTGATCAGGTTTTGCGCGACCACCGTCCGCGCCGATGTGGAAGCGACCGCAGCTGGGCCAGGCTTTCTCTCGGTGCCCTTGGATCTGTTGCCAGCGCCCTTGCGTTTTGCCTTTTGGGATGTGGTCTTCGCAGCCATTGCATTCCCCGGCGATAGCGGGTCAGGCCGCTTTGCAGCCTGACCCTGACGCTTTCCCTGTCGGAGTTTGTCCCCCGATCTGCCGTCACCATCGCATGCGGCATGGGCCCAAAACCTTAAACAGCCTGGTAAACCAAAACTGACCGCGGCTGATGGTTTACGAATTTGCTGGGTTGACCTGACACACCAGTTCCGAAACGTTGATTTTCGTGGGACTTCGCCCCGGCGTGTCAGCATGCGCCGGTGTCGCACGCTGACACGCCACATCAATCGTCCGGCCGGCGAAAACTCAAGCCAGCCTGATGGGCTCCGGACGGGTTCGCCGCCATCCCCATCGCCGCACTTGATCCGCCCCAGCGTGCGGCTTCTCCTGCGGTCCCCGCGCTTGTGGGTCCGGGTCCCCTAGCGTCTTAAGCCGCCTCGCTCGGCAGCGTGGTTGTCATCTCGGCGATCTTCTGAAACTCGATGAACAGCTCGGGCTGGTATTGCTCGAGGTAATGCGCCACGCGGTCGTTGGTGATCAGCTTGCGCAGATATCCCTTGACGACGGTGAGGTGCAAATGGTCCTGGCCGTAAGAGTCCTGGATCGAGGATATCGCTTCCTGCAACCGCGACAGCTCGCGCTCCATGCGGGCGATGGCCTCGGCCGTCATGCCCTTTAATCGTTTGGGCGTCTGCGGCGTCGCCATCTGGGCTTGCGGCGTCCCAGCCAGGATCGCCGAGGCGTAGCTGACCGAGAAATTATTGGCGTTGATCAGAAGCTCGGCGGCCTCGATCTGGCGAAGCGGGTTCATCTTTCGAATAACATCAAAGACGGCCATCGGGCACATCTTGTCTTTCAAGAGGCCGACCGCCTCTTCGCAGATCCCATCGAGCAGTTGGACCTTGCGCGATATGCTGCGCACGTTGATATCCAGGGCGCGAGCGATCTTTTCCCGGGGAACCTTGCGTTCGATCGCTTTGGCGATCATTCGTTGTTCCTGCACGGGCGACAACCGGTTCACGCGCTTATTATAGGTGAAGGCCTCATCATCGGTCGAGACCAGGCATTCGACCTCGGTTTGACCGAGGTCGCGCAGCACCTCGATCCGCAAATGGCCGTCCAGCAAAAGGTATGAATTAGCATCCTGCGTATTCTGGACCACGACCGGAGGTTCAACCAATCCGATCTCGCGAATGGACGCCGCGATTTGACGATATTTATGGCTGGATCTGGCGGTCTTCTCGATGGCTTTGACGGGCAAAATGGAGGCAATGGGGATCACCACGCAATCGGAGCCAAAGGCCTGCATGATGGGCGGTGCGGCATTCTGATCGACGGGATTGCTCATATGGCCATTCCGGCAGTGATGCGCTGCTCCAGGAACGCCGGCATCGTATCGAGACTTTCCGCCCTCAGCAGATTGGCGAAATGCTCGTCATCCCGTAACTCTCGGATGGCTTCGACAATGAACAGCAACCGGCTTTGGGTGACTTCGGCTTTTTTCACCAGGAGCTTTTGACGATCGGCTTCCTGCCGGTAGACCCTGATGATCGATTCGCCGGTGAGCGGACGCTTGGCGCCGTCGCGGCGTCCAAACCGGCTGTCATGGATCTGCTTGCCGCTTTTTCGTCGCTGCTCAATCAATTTTCGTACCGCGACCAGCTTCTTGCCGCGTAATTTCTTTTCTGTATAGGCCTGCGTCAACGCGCGCTGAACGTCCTCATCGCTCGACTTTGCAATCTCAATGGCCATGTTGAGTGGGAGGAGGCCGGCTTCGACGGCGGTGACGAGTCTTTCCTCGCCCTTCTCCAAAAGGGTTCCGATCATATGGATATATTCGACGCTCACGCCGATCTTTGGTGCAATTTCGCGATCGGTATATCCGCGACTACGCAAGGTGGTGATGTCCTGCAACAGGTCGATGGCTCGATGCTGACGCCGTGCGCAATTTTCAACGAGGCTCATGACCAGGCAGTCGCTTTCCTCAGCCTCGATGACAATGGCCGGGATTTCCGTCTGACCGAGCTGGATGAACGCTTCGATGCGACCCTGACCACAGACAAGATCATAACTTGCCGAATCCGCCTCACTCTTTCGCGGGCTGACCGTAATCGGACGTTTGAGCCCGACGTTGGCGATGCTTTGCACGATCTCCTGAAAATTGCGACGATTTCGGAACCGTGGATTGAGGAAGCGGATCTGATCGATCGGGATGGTCTTGACCCGCTTTGGGCCTTTGGGTTTGGATTTGGTCATGCCACCTCCCGAAATGCTGTTTGGGCTGCCATCGAATAGAGGAAATCGAGCGTTTCAAACCGGTAGGCGTCGAGCGACAGCGCATTGTCCTCGGCCATTCGGATTCGGTTGGTGTTCATGTCGATGCTGGGAAGAATGTAATAGTCGAGCGGGCGGTCGTTTGAACGATCCAGACGAACCGCGACCGTGACGTCTGGCGCAAGGCCGGTATCGAAGCGAATTTGCCAGCGAAGCGAGCCTGCCGGGGTCTCAAAACAGCGCGCCAGTACGACGGAAGCGGTAAACTCGCCATTGATCGAAATCAAATGATTGAGAGGATCGCACGCGACGAAGCCTCCGGCATTTCGCAGTCCCGCAACGATCTCGGCTAAGAGAGCGGGAAAGGACTCGCGGATGTAGCGGTTGATCTCGATATATCTGTAATCCCGATCGGGCGCATATCCGATCAGGGTGTAAGCCCGCAACAGGCTGCCGAAACGGTACCGATAGAGACTGGAGGAAGGCATGCCGTCGCGCTCGTCGATGATCAGGCCGGAGAGCGCCCCCTCTTCCTTGAGCACAGTTTGGAGCAGAGTGAGCAACTCTTCATCGGAATAGTGGTTACCGCGCGCGTCGATGATCGCCCGGGCGCGTTCAAACAGGGCGTGATCGACGATTGAGGGGAAAACGCCATCCGCCCGCACCCAGGTGTCGCGGTGATTGACCACCCGACGCTGCTTTAATTTGTAGGAAACACGATTGAAGATGTTGTTGCCGATGTATTTTTCGTTCGTCAAAATCTGATGGATTGAAGCCCGGGTCCATGGACGACCAAGATCGCTCAATATCCCCCGTCGATTGAGCTCCAATGCTATCTCGCGCTCGGATTTGCCGTGCTCGACGAACATCGAATAGATGCTGTGAACGTGTTCGATTTCTTCAACCGGACCAGGGATAAGGACGACGCGATCGGTCTGAAGACTTTTCCGGTCACCACGGCCCAACTCACTCTTTGGGTTCCGACCCTCGTCAATTAAGAGGCGTCGTAAGCCAAATCCGGCAGGGCCACCCTGGCGAAAGCCGTGTTCGATGAGGCGACATTGGCCCGCGAATACCTTGACCGATAGCTCGCGGCTGTACTCGCCGGCCATGACCCGTTTGACGTTTTTGAGGAGAATCGAGCCGATGCTGCCGTCATTATCAAACTGCTCGCCACAATAATGGACCCGTATCCCGGCTCGGGAACAAACGTGCTCGTGATATGCCCCTTCATCCGCATCCTGAAATCGTCCCCAGCGACTAACGTCATAAACCAGGATTGCTTCGAAGTCGGCGGTACCCGATTGCACCTCCAGCATAAGGGACTGCAGCCCATCGCGACCGTCCATTCTTAAACCGCTACGGCCGGAATCTTCAAAGACGTGAACAATCGTGTAGCCGCGTTGCTCGGCATATCGACGGATCGTCTCGAGCTGATTTTCAGTGGAGTATTTCTGAAGATCTGTCGACATCCGAACATAGGCGGCTGCTGGAGAAGGCCCATCTGCTCGATTTGAGCTTTTTCCGAAGCTTTTAATTTGCCTTGTCAATCAGCACCCAATTCCAACGCGATACTGCCGGCCTCTCCCAAAGGCGGTCCCGAGTTACCCGCCTTGATCGTATGGGACAGGAGCGTGGAATGTCGTTTCCAAAAAAGGGCAACTCCCTTCCTAAAAAGGGTAAGTCCTTTCCAAAACGTGACGGGAATGGTGGTTCGGATTTCAGCCTTGACGATCATGCCTTCGCGATGAAAATTGCGCTGGCACTGAAGTCAGAACTGAAGGATCGAAACTCCCGCGCAAAGTTGGTGGCGAGCTGGACGGGTGCGAGTGAGCGCACGGTCAAAAATTGGATTTTAGGACGGTACGCGCCCTGCGGCCGACACCTCGTGGTATTGGCCCAGCATTCAGACCAGGTGCTAAATGCTATTCTGTCGATGGCGGATCGGCAGGATCTGCTTATAGCTCGAAGGGTAGGGGACCTAAGGCGAAAGGTACTCGAGTTGGCGGCTATCATCGGGGAGCCCGATGCCCTTGATTCCCGTTCCTAAATCTGGGCCCGCTGATCTGATCAATCACGGGGCTCGGTATGGGCTTGGGAAGGGTGCCTAAAGTCAGGCTGGGATGACTAAGCCTTGCCCGACCGTTACAGCCATTTCCCGGTCTAAGCAGGGTTCCGATCTAATTCGGCGAGCGCTTGGCGTATGGTTTCCACCAGATCCAAAGCCACCGGCGAGGGACTGCGTTGCGTGGGGAAAACAGCTGCAAATTCGAAATCGATCCGCGGCACGAAGCGACGCACGACGATGCCGCGGGTTGCAAATTCCTGCGCGGTGAAAGGATCGCAGATTGCAACGCCAAGCCCGGACGACACCATCCCGCACATGATTTCTGACAGCGTGGTCTCGACTCTCAGCACGCGGCGCACATCGTCGCGCTGGAAAGCCTGGTCGATCAGATGTCGGCTGCTCGAACCGGCCGAGAGCGAGATGAACGTTTCGCCCTCGAAATCGCGCGGCTCCAAGACTTCCTTTGCTGCCAGCTCGTGCCCGGTTGGCAGAACCGCGACGCGCGGCAGAGGTGGCAGCCGCTGGCTCGGCAGGCCGGAGTGGGCGATCGGGATCTCGGCGAAGCCGATGTCGCATTGATTGTTCAGCACCCAATCGATGACGATCGGTGAAATCACGCCGAAGAAGGCGAGATTGAGATTCGGACGCTGTTTGAGGAAGTGCCCGGCGAGTCGCGGCAGATAGCCATTCGAAAGCGCCGGCAGCGCCGCGATCCGCAACGTGCCGGTACGACCGCCACGGATTTCTTCGGCCGCCGCGGTGATGCGTTCGAGACCCACAAAGGAGCGCTCCACTTCCGTATAGAGCGCCGTCGCCGCGGCGGTCGGCACCAGTCCGGTGCCGCGCCGCTCGAACAGCTCCATCTTCAAGAGCGCCTGGAAGTCGCGCAGCAACCGACTGACCGCCGGCTGGGTCACGGAGACCAGCTTCGCCGCCTCGGTCACGCTGCCGCTGAGCATCACTGCGCGGAAGGCTTCCACCTGCCGCGAGTTGATCCGCGCCATGCCAACCTCCATTCATAACATTTCGGCATACAGAGGGTGCCATTATTCATTGGACGACGGAAGCGCGCGTTGCGATCTTTTTCATCGGCGCTGGAGTTAGCTCGTTTTATCGGCAGATGGGGCAAAAGCCCTTGGGTCGCCAAGGAAGATGCTCTCCGGCTGTCCGATCGTCAGCACGGCTTCTTCGCCCCGATATTGGAGAACTGTCCATATGAAGCCTCTCAGTCTTCTGACAGCGATCAGCATCGCGGCGCTCGCCACGGTCCCGTCAGCCGCGTCGGCCCAGCAAAAGACGCTCTACGTGGCCGGATATGGCGGCTCATACGAGAAGACGATCCGCGACGAGGTGATTCCGGCTTTCGAGCAGGCGAACGGCGTCAAGGTTGAATATGTCGCCGGCAACTCGACGGATACCCTGGCCAAGCTGCAGGCGCAGAAGGGTAACCAGCAGATCGATGTCGCAATCGTCGACGACGGTCCAATGTATCAGGCGATACAGCTCGGCTTCTGCGGTAAAGTCGATGGCCTTCCCGCTGATCTCTATGATGCGGCCCGTTTCAAGGATGACCGCGCCATCGGCACCGGTCTGGTCGCAACCGGCCTGATGTACAACACCAAGGTCTTCGCCGAGAAAGGCTGGGCGCCGCCGACCTCCTGGAACGATCTCAGGGACCCGAAGTACCAGAAGCAGGTGGTCATTCCGCCGATCAACAACACCTACGGCCTGCACGCGCTGTTGATGCTGGCCAAGATGAATGGCGGCAGCGAAGCCAACGTCGACGCCGGCTTTCGGATCTTCAAGGACGAGATCAATTCCAATGTCCTGGCCTACGAGCCTTCACCCGGTAAGATGACCGAGCTGTTCCAGTCGGGACAGGCGGTGCTCGCCGTCTGGGGTTCGGGCCGCGTGCAGAGCTTCGCCTACACCGGCTTTCCGGTTGATTTCGTCTATCCCAAGGAAGGCGCCGTCACGCTGCTGACGACCGCCTGTCCGATTGCCAAGCCCAATGCGTCGCCGTTCGCCTCCAGCTTCATCAGGGCGCTGCTTGAACCGAAGATCCAGCTCGTGATGCTGAAGGATTATGGCTACGGCCCCGCGCTGAAAACGGTCGCGGTGCCGCCGGCGCTCAGCAAGATGGCTCCGGTCGGCGAGCGCGCCGCCAGGCTCTACACGGCAGACTGGAGCATCATCAACGACAAGCGTGAGGAGTGGACCAAACGCTGGAACCGCGAGGTCGAGCGCTGAGCTGACCGGAAAAAAGATCCATGGCCTATCTCGAGCTCGATCGCGTCGGGAAGCAGTTCGGGGCGCAGAGCGTCGTCGACGATTTCAGCCTGGCCGTAGGCAAGGGGGATTTCATCTCCTTCCTTGGCCCCTCCGGCTGCGGCAAGACCACGACCCTGCAGATGATCGCGGGCTTTCTCGATCCCTCGCATGGCGCGATCCGGCTGGAGGGCAGGGATCTGACCGCGGTGCATCCGGCCAAGCGCGGGCTTGGCATCGTGTTCCAGAGCTACGCGCTGTTCCCGCATATGACCGCTGCGGAAAACGTCGCCTTCGGCCTGGAGATGCGCAAGGTGCCGCGCCCCGAGCGTGCCGAACGCGTCCGCGCCGTGCTCGCGATGGTCGGCCTCGCCGGCTACGAGGACCGCCATCCGCGCCGTATGTCCGGCGGCCAGCAGCAGCGCGTGGCGCTCGCGCGTGCGCTGGTGATCCGGCCGAGCGTGCTGTTGCTCGACGAGCCGCTGTCGAACCTCGACGCCAAGCTGCGCGAGGAGATGCAGATCGAACTGCGCCAGATCCAGCGTACGCTCGGCACCACCACGATCCTGGTCACGCACGACCAGAACGAGGCGATGTCGCTGTCGGACCGGATCGTGGTGATGAGCCAGGGCCGCATCGAGCAGATCGGCACGCCGCAGGAAATCTATGAGCGGCCGGTCTCGGCCTTCGTGTCGCAGTTCCTCGGCAAGACCAACGATTTCGCTGCGACGATTGATCGAACCGCCGTTCCCGCGCAGCTGGTTGCGGGCTCCTGGAGCGCTCCGGCACCGGCCGGGTTTAGCGGTCCGGTGACCATCAGCGTCCGTCCCGAGCGCATCGGCTTTGGGGACGCGGGGCTCAACGCGAAGATCGTCACCCGCATCTTCCAGGGCAATCATTGGCTGTTCCAGTGCGAGAGCGAATCCGGTCCGGCGATCGTGATCCGCCAGAATGACGGCCAGGCGCAGCCCGTCGAAGGTGACGCCGTTCGCCTTGCCTGGAAGCCGGATGACATGAGTTTGCGCTCCGGAGGCGCCGCATGAGCGTGGTCGCGGACACGACTCCGCGGACTGGCGCGGACCAGCGGAGTGCGCGCGCGCCATGGGCGCTCACGGCGCCCGCTTTGATGCTGTTCGTCGGCGTGCTGCTGATTCCACTCGCGATGACCGTGCTGCTGTCGTTCCACGACTGGGGCCAGTACAAGGGCATTGAGCCGGTCTTCATCCTTAAAAACTGGCGCGAGATCGCGACCGATCCCTATTACGCCGAGATGTTCTGGCGGACCTTCCGTATCGCGGCTCTGACCACGCTGATCACCGCCGTGCTCGGCGCGCCGGAAGCCTACATTCTCAACCGCATGAGCGGACGCTGGAAGAGCTTCTTCCTGCTCGTGATCCTCGGGCCGCTTCTGATCTCGGTGGTGGCGCGCACGCTCGGCTGGGCGCTCTTGTTCGGCGGTAACAACGGGCTCGTCAACAAGCTCTTGATGTCGCTCGGGGTGATTGGCACGCCCTTGCGCTTCATGTTCACCGAGACCGGCATGATAGTGGCGCTGGCGCATGTGATGATGCCCTTTATGGTGCTGTCGGTGTGGGCGGCACTGCAGCGGCTCGACCCGCAAATCGAGAATGCCGCGCTGTCGCTCGGCGCCGGCTCGCTCACCATCATCCGCCGCATCATCATGCCGCAGATCATGCCGGGCGTGCTGTCGGGCGCGATCATCGTGTTCTCGCTCTCCGCCAGCGCCTTTGCGACCCCCGCCATCATCGGTGGCCGCCGGCTCAAGGTCGCGGCGACGCTTGCTTATGACGAGTTTCTCAACACGCTGAACTGGCCGCTCGGGGCCGCGGTCGCAATCCTGCTGCTGGTTGCGCTGGTGCTGATTGTCGTCGGCAGCAACGCGTTGATCGAGCGGCGCTACGCCGAGGTGTTCCGATGAGAGGGAACGGCCCGCTCGCGTTGATCTTCCATGGCATCTTCGTCGTCGTCATGCTGGCGCCGATCGTGGTGGTCTGTCTCGTCGCTTTCACCCCCGAGGGCTACCTGTCGCTGCCGACCACCAGTTTCTCGCTGCGCTGGTTCAGGGCGATCGCGAACTATCCGGAATTCGTCCATGCCTTCTGGATAAGTCTCGGGCTGGGCGCGCTGTCCTCATTCGTCGCGCTGCTGTTCGCGGTGCCGGCGGCGCTGGCGATCGCGCGATACAGGTTTCGCGGCCGCGATGCGCTCGCGGCGCTGTTCCTGTCGCCATTGATGATTCCGCACGTCGTGCTCGGCATCGCCTTCCTTCGGTTCTTCACGTCGGTCGGAATCGGCGGCAGCTTTGCGGCGCTGATCATCGCGCATGTGATCATCGTGTTTCCATTCGCGTTGCGGCTGACGCTCGCGGCGGCCACCGGCATGGATCTCTCCGTCGAGATGGCGGCGGTCTCGCTTGGCGCCGGTGGCTGGACGCTGTTCCGCCGCGTCACCCTGCCGCTGATCCTGCCGGGCGTCGTCAGCGGCTGGGCGCTAGCCTTCATCCAGTCGTTCGACGATCTGACCATGACCGTCTTCCTGGCGGCGCCGGGCACCGAGACGCTGCCGGTACGCATGTTCCTCTATATCCAGGACAACATCGATCCGCTGGTGACGTCCGTCTCGGCCTGCGTGATCGCGATCACCATGACCGCCCTCATTCTGCTCGACCGCTTCTACGGGCTCGACCGCGTGCTCGCCGGCAAGAGCGACACGGGGCGATAGGAGAACTCATGTCTAGGGATTATGACGTCGCCGTCGTCGGCGGCGGGCTGCTCGGCTCCGCCATCGCCTGGGGTCTTGGCCGCATCGGCAAGACGGTCGCGGTTCTCGACGAGGGCGACATCACCAAGCGCGCCTCGCGCGCCAACTTCGCGCTGGTCTGGGTCCAGAGCAAGGGACTGGGCATGCCGGCCTATACCGACTGGACCGTGCGAGCTTCGGGGACATGGGGCGGGCTCGCCGACGAATTGAAGGCGCAGACCGGTCTCGACGTCTGCCTCCAGCAGAATGGCGGCTTCCATCTGACGCTGGGCGATGACGAATTCGAACAGCGCGTCGAACTCGTCAAGCGCATGCACAACCAAGTGGGCGCGGCCGACTACAAGATGGAGATGCTGCCGGCATCCGGGGTCAAGAAGATGCTGCCGTTGATCGGTCCGGAGGTGTCAGGCGGCAGCTTCTGCCCGCTCGACGGCCACGTCAATTCGCTGCGGACGTTCCGTGCCTTCCATACCGGCTTCAGGTCGTTCGGCATCGACTATTTTCCAGAGCGCCCGGTCTCGGCGATCGCCCATGAGGGCGGTGAATTCCGGCTGACGACGCCGAAGGGCCAGCTCCGCGCCGGCAAGATCGTGCTTGCGGCCGGCAATGCCAACCAGACGCTCGCGCCGATGGTCGGCTTGTCCGCCCCGATGGGCCCGACCCGCGGCCAGATCGTGGTGACCGAGCGCACTATGCCGTTCCTGCCGCATCCGCTGACCACGATCCGCCAGACCGACGAGGGCACGGTGATGATCGGAGACAGCAAGGAAGACGAGCTCGACGATCGCTTACTGAAGCATTCCATCAGCGCCGTGATGGCGGATCGTGCGCAGCGGATGTTCCCGCATTTGGCGCGGCTCAACGTGATCAGGAGCTGGGCCGGCATCCGCGTCATGCCGCAGGACGGCTTTCCGATCTACGACCAGTCGGAAACCCATCCCGGCGCATTCGTGGCCTGCTGCCATTCCGGCGTGACGCTCGCGTCCAACCACGCCTTTGAGATCGCGCGCATGGTGGCAGCAGGCGCGCTCGAGCCCGCGCTGGTGGGAGCGTTCTCGGCCCGCCGCTTCGGAGGCGACAGCGCCGCAAACAACGGCGGTAACTAGTGCCATCCAACAAGGAGCCAAGAGGCATCCCCATGTTCAAACGATCCGAACAGGACAAAAGACCATCGGTGCAGATCTTCGTGGATGGCACAGTCGTCGCGGCGCGCGCGGGCGACACCGTCTCCGCAGCGCTGCTGGCCTCCGGCCGCGATGTGCGCCGTGCGACGGCGGTGAGCGGCGCGCCGCGTCTGCCCTACTGCATGATGGGCGTATGCTTCGACTGTCTCGTCACCATCGACGGTGTCGGTAACCGCCAGGGCTGCCTGGTGCCGGTCGTTGAAGGCATGCAGATCGAGATCCAGAAGGGCAAGCGGGAGATCGGAAAATGACCACGACCCTCAAGCGCGAGAGCTACGACGTCGTGGTGATCGGGGCCGGGCCCGCCGGGCTTGCCGCTGCTGCGACGGCGGCCGAAGCCGGTCTGTCGACGCTGCTGCTCGACGAGAACGTCGGTCCCGGCGGCCAGGTCTTTCGCGCCATCACCTCGACGCCGGTGACCGAACGCGATCAGCTCGGTGCCGACTACTGGGTGGGCGCCGATCTCGTTCAGGCGGCGCGCGGCAGCGGCGCCGAGATTATCCAGCGCGCCACGGTCTGGAGCCTTGATCGCAATCTCGAGATCGGCGTCTCCGTCGGCGGCGCCTCGGCCTTCGTCAAGGCGCGGCGCGTCATTCTCGCGACCGGCGCACTGGAGCGGCCGTTTCCGATTCCCGGCTGGACGCTGCCCGGTGTGATGACGGCGGGGGCCGCGCAGACGATGCTAAAGTCGTCGGCGCTGGTGCCGGACGGGCACACCGTGATTGCGGGGCAGGGGCCGCTGCTCTGGCTGCTGGCGGCGCAGGTGTTGCGCCTCGGCGGCCGCATCGACCGCATCCTCGACACCACCGAGCGCCGCAACTACCTCGCCGCGCTGCCTCACGCCTTCGCCTTCGTGACCTCGCTCTATTTCGCCAAGGGCCTTTCCCTTATGCGGGAGGTGCGGGCGAAGGTGCCAGTCGTCTCCAGAGTCCGCGAACTCGCCGCCGTCGGCGACGGCCAGCTCGCAACGGTGAGCTATCTCGCCGGCGGCCGGCGCGAGACGTTTCAAGCGGATTTGCTGCTCCTGCATCAGGGCGTCGTGCCCAACGTCAATCTCGCGATGGCGGCCGGCATCGAACATCGCTGGGACGAGATCCAATTGTGCTGGTCGCCCGTGCTCGACCAAAACGGTAATTCGTCCATCGACGGCATTTCGATCGCCGGTGACGGCGCCGGGATCGGCGGCGCGGGGACGGCGGTGTTTCGCGGTCGCATTGCGGCGCGCGCCGTGGTCGAGGCGCTGGCGCCCGCGGCCGCGGCGAAGCTCGCGCCCATGGCGACGCTAAGGACAGGTCTCGTTCAGGCGGAGCGTGCACGCCCCTTCCTCGATACGCTGTTTCGCCCCGCGCCGCAGTTCCGCATTCCCTCGGGCGACACCATCGTCTGCCGCTGCGAGGAGGTCAGCGCAAAGGACATCCTTGATGCGGTCGCAATCGGGGCGACCGGGCCCAACCAGCTCAAGGCCTATCGCCGTACCGGCATGGGTCCGTGTCAGGGGCGGCTGTGCGGTCTTACCGTCACCGAGTTGATGGCCAAGGCGCGCGGGAAGAGCCCTCAGGAGATCGGCTATTACCGGCTGCGCGCACCGGTGAAGCCGATCACGCTGGCTGAATTGGCGGCTGTTCCGAAGACAGAGGATGACGTCAAGGCGGTGGTGCGCGGATGACGAAGCGCATGGATGCGATCGTCGTTGGCGGCGGCATCCATGGATGCTCGACGGCACTACATCTGTGTCTCGCTGGAATGAAGCCGGTGCTGGTCGAGAAGGACTATGCCGGCCGGCACGCATCGGGCGTGAACGCCGGCGGCGTCCGTCAGTTGGCACGACATATCCCCGAGATTCCCCTCTCAATCCGCTCGATGGGAATCTGGGAGAAGATCGAGCAACTCGTTGATGATGATTGCAGCTTCGAGAGCTACGGCCAGGTTCTGGTCGCGGAGAATGACGCAGAACTGGATGTATGTCGCGCACGTGTCGCGGAACTGAACGCGCTCGGCTTCACCCACGAAGAGCTGATTGACGCGGCCGAGCTGCGCCGGTTGGTGCCTGCGGTGGCCGAAACTTGCCCTGGCGGAGTCGTGTCACGGCGTGATGGCGCGGCAAATCCCGCGCAGACCACGACAGCGTTTCGGCGCAAGGCGGAGCTGCTGGGTGCGACCGTCCTTGAGGGTATGGCCGCCAGCAACATCCGGCAGCACGATGGGCTCTGGCACGTCGATATCGGCGCCGACACCTACGCCGCGCCGGTGCTGGTCAATGCCGCCGGCGCCTGGGCGGGGCGGATCGCCGCCTCGCTCGGCGAGCCGGTTCCGGTCGAGACCGTCGCGCCGATGCTGATGATCACGTCGCGCGTGCCGCACTTTATCGATCCCGTCGTGATCCTGCGCGGCCGCAAGCTATCCTTCAAGCAATTCACCAACGGCACCGTGCTGATCGGCGGCGGCCACCTCGCGAAGCCGGATCAGGACCGCAACGAGACCGTGCTGGATTGGCGGAGCCTCGCCGCGAGTGCGCGCACCGTGTTCGAACTGTTTCCGGTCATGCGCGGCGCCACCATCGTGCGGGCCTGGGCCGGTATCGAGGCCCGGACCAAGGACGATTTGCCCGTGCTCGGGCCCAGCGCCCGTCACAAGGGCCTTTATCACCAGTTCGGGTTTTCGCTGCATGGCTTCCAGCTTGGCCCCGGCGCCGGTGCCGTGATGGCGGAGCTGATCGTCAACGGTGGCACCCAGACCCGGATCGGCGATCTCCGCATCGATCGTTTCCATCCTTCCACGCTCTAGCAACAAGAGGACATCATGAGCATCACCCGCAATATCCGCACCCCGATCATGCACCGCGCCGTCGAAGCCAACGGCTTTGTCTTCGTCGGCGGCACGATCGCCGACGACACCAGCGTCTCGATGGGCGAACAGACACGAAACATCCTCAGCAAGATCGCCGGTTATCTGAAAGAGGCGGGAACGAATGAATCCCGCATTGTCAGCGCCGCGATCTTCGTGACGGATCTATCTAGGAAGAAGGAGATGGACGCAGCCTGGACCGAGTTCTTCGGCGACAACCTGCCGACTCGAGCGACGGTCGGTGTAGCCGATCTCGGTGGCGGCGCGTTGATCGAGGTGGTTGTAACCGCGTTCAAGGGCTGATGCAGATATTGCGGTACGGATGTGGGCCCAGTAAGCTGTCATAAGCCCCTCTGACCGCTCTTTTGCCCCGAATCGGGTCCGCTTGGGCTGCCTAGACTACTATCACCCACAGGAGAAGGTTCGGCTCCAGTTCCTCTCCCTCCGCCACATGACCCCTGTCCGGGCTGGACAGAGCCGGCTTATTATTCTCCGAACGCCCCTTTTCTCTCCGAAGCTCTGGACTCGATCGATTCGGTCCGAACCGGTTGCCGGATTTGATCGAGCAGTTTAGTCGAGAGCCGATTTGGCACTTCGGAATCTGCTACTCGCTCGGTTCTCGCCATTGCGGGGCTCTCGAGGAGGGTGCGTTGCAGCCGGCCGCAACAATAACGCCTGATTTGGTTACCGTCAGCGCTCTCCAGACACCGCCTTCACGCGGTGTTTTTTGTTTGCGGCCATGCGGAGCGCATGCTGTGGTGCACCATCTGGATCGGACGTGCCCTGAGGCCACGATTTGACCGGCCAAATGACGAATGACCAGCAGGAGCATATGTCCACCCAGATCGACCCCATCACGCGATCCGTCGTTCAGCACCGGCTCAGTTCGATCGTGAATGAAATGGGCGAAGCCATGCTTCGCACGTCCTATTCGCAGATTCTCAACTCTAGTCGCGATTTCTCGCTAGCCATTTGCGACACACAGGGCCGCCTGATTGCACAGGCCGACCACATCCCGGTACATGTCGGCGCACTGCCATGGGCGACATTGGCCGTCGAGCAACGCTTCAGTGATGTCCGGCCCGGTGACGTCATTCTCCTGAACGATCCCTATCATGGCGGCAGCCATCTTCCCGACCTGACGGCGTTTGTCCCGGTTTTTGACGGCGAGCGGCGATTGCTCTGGACTATCGTGCGGGCGCATCAGAGCGACATCGGTGGCGCAACCCATGGAGCGTACAATCCGTCCGCTACCGAGATCTGGCAGGAGGGGCTACGCATCCCGCCTGTCAAGCTGTACGAAGCCGGACGCTTGCGCGAGGATCTGCTCGACATGCTGGCGCTGAATGTTCGTAACCCCCGCGAGTTTCGTGGTGACCTGGCAGCAATGGTCGGAGCGGCGCATCTGGGAGAACGCCGGGTGGCGCGGCTCTTCGCAGAATTCGGTGCGCCTGTCGTCGAAGCCGCGGTGGAGACGATCCTTGACGTCGCGGAAGTGCAAACCCGCGCGGTGGTGTCGAGGTGGAAAGATGGGGTCTTTTATGGCGAAGCGTTCCTGGATGACGATGGCCACGGCCGTAACGACATCAGGATCGCCGCGAAGGTGACGAAGACCGGCAGCGATATCGAGATCGACCTGTCGGACTCCGATCCGCAATCGACGAGCTTCGTCAATTCCTCGCACGCCAATATGCAGGCGGCGGTGGTGATGGCCTTCGCCTATCTGATCGACCCCGATATTCCAAAGAATGCCGGCGCGTTGCGGCCGCTCAAGGTGATCGCCAAACAAGGCACCATCGTGTGGGCCGATCCGGGCCTTCCCGTAACGCTCTGCACCAGCCATCCCTCGAATGAAATCGTCGAGGCGATCATCAAGGCAATGTCAGCCTCCTGTCCGGATCGCGTCATGGCGGGATGGGGCCGCCGCTTCCGGATCGCGATCCAGGGAGAGGATCCCCGAACGGGACGAAATTTCATCTGGCATATGTTTCAGGCGCGCCCCGGCGGCGGTGCTTCACCTGGTGGCGATGGCTGGTCGTCGATCGGCGAGTGGCACTCGGTTGGGGGCATCAAGTTCGGAAGCATCGAGGTCGCCGAAGCGCGCTTTCCCTTGCACTTCCGGCACCATGAATTCCGTTCCGGCTCCGGTGGCGACGGACAGTTTCGCGGCGGTCTCGGCGTCGCACTCGATCTGGTTCTGGAAACCGCAAAACCTTCACGTGCCAATACGGCCGGCGATGGCGTGCGATACGGCCCCTGCGGAATGCTGGGCGGCCAGGACGGTGTTCCCCATGACTACCGTCTGATATCGGCGGGCCGTGCACCGCGCGCGTTGCGCACCAAGGAAGTCGGCATCGAACTTCTGCCCGGCGATTGTCTTGAAATACGATCATCCGGCGGTGGCGGCTGGGGGCCGCCCGAGCGGCGGTTGCCTCAGGCTCGACAGCGCGACCTTGAACAAGGTCTCGTCCAGATTAGTGCGGCGCCGGGGCAGGATTGATAATGATGTTCTCGATTGGAATTGACGTCGGTGGAACCTACACGGATTTGGTGGCCATCGATGAGACCGGCGCAACCGTTTTCGCGAAATCGCCAACAACGCCTGCCGATCAATCCATCGGCGTCATGGGCGGTCTGGATGAGCTTGCGCGGCGACTGGGATTGACGCGCGTGCAAATGCTCGCCATCACCGACAGAATTGTCCACGGAACTACCGTTGCGACCAACGCCCTTCTGGAACGAAAAGGAGCCAGGGTTGCGCTTCTCACGACCGATGGCCATCGGGATGTCATCGAGATGCGCGAAGGTCTCAAGGGAGACCGCTACGATTTGCGATCTCCGCCGCCCGAACCGCTGGTTCCGCGCGAACTGCGTTTCGGCGTTCGCGAGCGGTTGAAGGCAAATGGCGAGGTCGCAATCGCGCTCGACGAGCGCTCGCTCGGCGAAGCTATCGCCGCGATCAAGCGCGCCGGCGTCACGTCGGTCGCAGTCTGCTTTCTGCATTCTTACCTCAATCCTGCGCATGAGGTCGCCGCCGCCGAACGGCTGGCGCGCGAACTGCCTGACGTCAGTATCTCCCGGTCGAGCGATGTGCTGCCGCAGATCAAGGAATATGAGCGGGTCTCGACCACCATCGTGAATGCTTATGTCGAGCCGCTGGTGAGGCACTATCTGACCAATCTGGAGCAGCGCCTTGCCGAAGCTGGTTTCAAGGGCAGCCTGTTTATTGTCCTGTCACATGGCGGGATGGCCCCGGTACATGAGGCCTCGCGTCTTGCCGCCGGAACGGTGCTTTCGGGCCCGGCAGGCGGCGTTTCGGGCGCCCGGCGTTGTGCCGAGCTGCTTGGGATATCCGAGCTGGTTCCGTTCGATATGGGCGGAACCAGTACCGACATCTCGCTGATCGCGGAAGGGCGCGTCTCGCTCTCGGCCGACGGACTGCTTGCCGGGCAGCGCATCGCATTGCGCAGCCTGGACATCGCCAGCATTGCGGCCGGAGGCGGGTCGATCGCGACTGTCGACGTCGGCCCGACGCTTCGCGTCGGGCCTGAAAGTGCAGGCTCGATACCGGGGCCGGCCTGTTATGGCAATGGCGGCGTTGCCGCGACGGTCACCGACGCAAACGTCGTTCTTGGCTATCTCGACGCGGCCGCCTTCATGGGTGGAAACCGTCCGCTTGATCTGGCGGCAGCGGAGGCCGCCATGGACCGGGTTGGCGGATCGTTGGGTCTCTCGCGGCTGGAAGCCGCGGCCGGCATTTACCGCATGATAAATCTGAAGATGGCGGACGGCATCCGGCTGATGACATTGCGCCGCGGCGTCGATCCCCGGCGGTTTGCGCTGCTGAGTTTTGGCGGCGCGGCGGGTTTGCATGCTGTCGAGGTCGCACGTGAGCTCGAAATCAGGCGCGTCATCGTTCCAACCGCAGCTTCCGTGCTGTCTGCATGGGGCATGCTGACCAGCCATTTGCGCTACGAGGTGAGCCGAACGCATTACGGGGCCGGCTCGCGCATTTCGGCCGGGGAAGCGCGCGAGTTATTCGCCGAGCTGGACAAACAGGCCGCCGGCCGCCTTCGAACCTGGTACGGCGGGGACGTGACCATCGAGCGATCCGCCGAGATGCGTTATGGAGAGCAGATCTTCGAGATCGATGTTCCACTCGATAACATCAACTGGAGTGCAGACACGCTGGTTGACCAGATAGAAGATCGCTTCCACAGCCGTCACGAAGAGCTTTACACCTATGCTTCACGCGATCAGGAGGTCGTGTTCGTCAACGCACGGGTAGCAGCGATTGGTCAGGTAGCCGTCTCACGAGAGAATGTGAGACCAGCGCCCTCCGCATTCCCGGCGCCACGCACGCGTCCGGCGTTCTTCGGAAAATGGCTGGAAGTTCCGGTCTATTCGCTTGAATCGCTTGCCCCGGGGCAATCTTTCGAAGGCACTGCCATCATCGAGGCTGAAACGACTACGGTGATCGTCAATGAGGGAGATCGGTTGACGGTCAATGCGCTGGGATGGCTGGACATCCAACTCGCCAATAGCCGTGCGGCCGATAGGGTCCTTTGATCTTTGCATCGGTCCTCCGGGCCTGCACGGCACGTGAATTGCAAGGGTTATCCCAGACCCACGCGGTTCGCGGCTCGACGCGGCTTGTCCAGGCGGCGCCGGGGGGACGCGAGCATCAGGTGTACAGATGCAGTTGGATCTCGATCGATGAATGCCTCTTCGAAGCCGGTACGGATCGGGGTCGATATCGGCGGCACATTCACTGACCTGCAGATCTTCGATGCGCGCGATGGCCGGATCGTTGCCCACAAGCTGCCAACGACACCAGAAGATCCTTCGATTGCGCTCGTCGAGGGTATCAAAACCGCCGGTCAACGCTACGGCTTTACGTTGTCAGACGTCGGTTATCTCATGCACGGCACCACTATTGCCACCAATGCGGTGCTGGAGCGCAAGCTGCCGGCGGGGGCATTGGTTACGACGGCGGGCTTTGAGGATGTGCTTGAGATCGGTCGCCACTATCGTCGCGACGTTTATTCTATCCATCCGCAACCTGTCCCCGCGCTGGTCCCTCGCAATCGGCGCTTTGGCTTTCACGAGCGGATGCGCTTTGACGGCACCGCCGAACGCGTGCCGACCGAGGCCGACGTCGATGCCGTGATTGCGAAGCTTGTCGCCGTCGACATCGAAACCGTCGCCATCGCCTTACTTCACTCCTACGCTAATCCCGACCACGAGCAGCGGCTCGCCGAACGCATCCGTCAAGCGCTGCCGAAGCTCGACGTTTCACTGTCGTCGGTCATAAGCCCCGAAATTCGGGAGTACGAGCGGACCAGCACGACCGTGCTCAATGCGCTTTTGCAGCCCGTTGTCCGTGGCTACATCGACCGCCTTCAGGCACGCATGCGCGCCGAGGCATTCGCTCCCCATCTCCTGATCGTGCAGTCGAACGGCGGGGTGTGCGCGCCCGCCGCCGCCGCCGCCGAGCCTGCCCGTCTTTTGTTATCGGGCCCGAGCGGCGGTGCCATGGCGGCGCTCGAGCTCGCGCGGCGGCTCGACGAGCCAAATCTGGTTGCCGTCGACATGGGCGGCACAAGCTTTGATGTATCGGTCGTCCGCGACAGCCGGCTCGAGATCGTCACCTTGAGCGAGATCGACCGACTGCCCGTACGCCTGCCGATGATCGAGATTCGCACGATCGGCGCCGGCGGCGGCTCGATCGCACGCGTCAACGCGGGCAGGCAGATGACGGTTGGCCCCGAGAGCGCCGGCGCACGCCCCGGCCCGGTTTGTTACGGCCGCGGCGGCACGGAGCCAACGGTGACCGATGCCAATCTCGCCCTCGGTCGGCTGGATGCTGCCAGCTTCCTCGGGGGCGCCATGGCGCTCGATCGAGATGCTGCACGTGCCGCCATCCTGGCGCGAGCCGGAGACCCGCTGGGGTTGGATACGGATGCCGCCGCCGCGGGCATTCTCCGCCTGACCAATACCAATCTCGCCGCGGCGATTCGCGTCAGTCTCTTCGAGAAAGGGCTCGATCCGCGCGATTTTACCCTGTTGAGTTTTGGCGGCGCAGGATCGGTCCATGCCTGTGCGGTGGCGGATGAGCTTGGCATCCGACGCATCATCTTTCCGGTCGATGCCAGCACGTTCTCTGCCCGCGGCATCCTGATGGCCGATATCGAGCACGCTTTTGGCCGTTCGGGCGTGCGGCCGTTCGACGGCAGCGCCGTCGCCTGGGTCCGTTCATGTTTCGAGAGTCTCAGGGCAGAGGGAGCGGCACGGCTCGAAGCCGACGGCATCGCGCCAGCTGACCGACAGTTCACGCTGTCTGCCGATCTGCGCTACCGCGGCCAGGCGTTCGAACTCACCGTGCCATGGGGCGAGGTGCCGCTCGACGAGGGTGGCATCGGCGACATCCGCGTACGTTTCCACGCCCAGCACGCCCAGCGATTTTCCTACGCCGATCCCGAAGACGCGGTCGAACTCGTCACCCTGCGGCTTGCCGCCATCGGCCGAATGGCGCGTCCCCAGATTTCCGCTGGAGAACCCTCATCCACCGGAGGCTCCGCAGCCGGTAACCGCCGCGTCTACGTCAACGGCCAATGGCAAAACGTGGCCACATGGCGCCGCGCCGCGGTCGGAGGTTCGTTCGAGATTTCCGGGCCCGCCATTGTCGAGGAGGACTATACGGCCGTCTACATTGGGCCCGGCTGGTCGCTCACGCTCGGGCGCGACGGTCATCTGGTGGCCGCCCGCAGCGAGGAGTTGGCATGACCGTGCTCGATCCCATCGAACTGGAAGTGTTGCGCAACGCGCTCACGGCTGCGGCCGCGGAGATGGACGTCACCATGTGGCGGACCAGCCGGTCGACCATTGTGCGCGAGATGCTCGACTACTCGACGGCGATCTTCGACGCGCACGGCAACAATGTGGCGCAGTCGGCGCGCATTCCGCAGCACCTCAATTCCATGGGCTATTTTCTGCAGACGATCCTTGATCGGTTCATTCCGGCCGACCTCTGGGAGGAGGGTGATGTCATTATCTCGAACGATCCCTATTGCGGCGGCCAACACCTGCCGGACATCGCAGCTTTCCGTCCGGTTTTTTTGGGGGGCAGGCGCGTCGCGATCGTCGGCACGCTCTGCCACCACCTTGATGTCGGCGGCATGTCCCCCGGCAGCTACGCCGCCAACGCGACCGAAATTTATCAGGAGGGATTGCGCATCCCGCCCTCGAAGCTTTTCGCCAGAGGCGTGCGCAATGATGTGCTGTGGGGACTCATCGCCCAGAATGTGCGCCAGCCTATTGCCGTCATGGGTGACCTGCAGTCGCAAATCGCATCCTTGGGCGTCGGGGTGCGCGCGGTCGAAATCCTGACGGCGAGATACGGCGCAGACACCTTGATCGCGTCGTGTTCAGCGATGCTCGACGCGTCCGAAGCCGCCATGCGTGCGGCGATTCGCGCCATCCCCGACGGCAGCTACGAATTCGAGGATTTTCTCGATGACGATGGCATCGACGTGACGAAGCCGGTACGCATCCATGCCCGGATCACCGTGACCGGCGACAGATTGGTCGTTGATCTTTCCGGCTCGGACCGCGCGGTCCCGGGACCGATCAATGCGACGCTGGGTTCGACATCGTCCGCTGTCTATTTCGCCATCGTCGCCGCCGCTGACCGCCGGATCGTACCGAATGCCGGGTGTTACCGTCCGATCGAGATTGTCGCCCCGGAGGGCTTGATCGTGTCGGCGCAGCATCCCGCTCCCGTCGCGCATCGCCTTGCACCCGGCCACGTCCTGCTCAACGTTCTGTTCGGTGCTCTCGCGAAAGCTATCCCGGATCGGTTGCCGGCGGCCTATTATGCCGTCAGCTACGTCTGTTCGTTTCAGACGATGGAAGCCGGCGGCGCGCGAAAGGTACTGGTCGAGATTGAGGTCGGCGGCTGTGGTGGTCATCCCGATGGCGACGGTGCCAGCGCCCATTCGTTCGGTATGCACAACAATGCATCGATCCCGATCGAGATGATTGAAAGCGGCATGCCCATCACCATGGTTGAGTACGGCCTCGCGCCCGGGACGGGCGGAGATGGACGCCATCGCGGTGGCCTGGGCCTGCGCAGAGCCTGGCGCATCGATAGCCAGGCGGCGACCTTTACGGGACAGATGGATCGCTTCCGCTTTCGTCCGTTTGGGCTTGATGGCGGCGAACCCGGCGCCGCAGGCCATCTCGAACTCGTGCGCGAGGGCCAGGTGCAGGCGCTGCACTCGAAGATTTCCAATATGCCACTGCGAAAGGGCGACGTAATCCGGCTTGTTACTTCCGGCGGCGGTGGCCTGGGCCCGCCTGGCGAGCGGCGGGCATCCTCACGGCGGCGGGATCGCGAGCAAGGCTACTCGATGGAATGACGCATATCTGTATCGCTTGAAAGGAGAGAGACATCATGGATCGTAGAACGCTTCTTTTGGGCGGTACAGCAGCGCTCGCCGCCACCACCTTGCCTGCAATCGCCCAAAATGCCGATGACATACGGATCGGCTTCACCTATCCATTATCAGGTGCGGCCGCCCAGATCGGGGTCGACGCGCAAAGGGCGTTCGAGACCGCGGCCGAGATTATCAACAACAGCTACGATTTCGAATTGCCGCTGGCAAAGGGCGTGGGTTTGCCGGGATTGGGCGGCGCCAAGGTGCGACTGATCTTTGCCGACCATCAATCCGACCCGCAGAAGGGTCGCGCCGAGGCCGAGCGCCTGATCACCCAGGAAAACGTCTGCGCTATCATCGGCACTTATCAAAGCGCGGTCGCGGTCACCGTCAGCCAGACCTGCGAGCGTTATCAGATTCCCTTTGTCTCTGCCGAAAATTCCTCGCCGAGTCTGCACAGGCGCGGTTTGAAGTACTTCTTCCGTCCAGCACCGCATGACGAGATGTATTCGGCGGCGATGTTCGACTTCTTCGATGCGATGAAGAAGAAGGGCACCAGGATCGAGACGCTGTCGTTGTTCCACGAGGACACGATCTTCGGCACCGACTCCGGCAATGCGCAGGCCAAGCTTGCGGCCGAGCGCGGCTACAAGATCGTGGCCGATATCAAGTACCGCTCCAACACGCCGTCGCTCTCAGCCGAGGTGCAGCAGCTCAAAGCGGCCAATGCCGACGTGCTGATGCCGTCAAGCTACACCACGGATAGCATTCTCCTGATCAAGACCATGGTCGAGCTTGGCTACAAGCCGAACGCGATCGTGGCGCAAGACGCGGGCTTCTCCGACAAAGCGCTCTACGACGCGGTCGGCGACAAGCTCGAGGACGTGATCTCGCGCAGCACCTTCTCGCTCGATCTCGCCGCCAAGCGGCCAATGGTCGGCACCATCAACGCCATGTACAAGGAAAAGTCCGGCAAGGATCTCAACGACCTCACCTCGCGAGAATTTATGGGCCTTCTGGTGCTGGCGGACGCGATCAGCCGCGCCAAGTCGACCGACGGCCCGAAGATCCGCGACGCGTTGGCCGCGACCGATATTTCGGGGGAACAGACCATCATGCCCTGGAGGCGCATCAAGTTCGACGAGATGGGCCAGAACAACGACGCTGACCCCGTGCTTTTGCAATATGTCGGCCGCAAGTTCGTCACCATCTATCCGCAGCAGGCCGCGGTTGCCGAGGCTGTCTGGCCGATGAAGTGAAAATCCGAGCCAAGCGCAATCTGTTACCCGGCATTTGCACGTGCCCGCCAGGTTCAGGGAATGGCGGGCTGCGTCTCGGTGAGGGGTATCCAGCCGGCGTCGCTGCGCTGGAATAGGGGGCAGCCATAGACCGCGCGGACGGCAAGTGGCGCGGAGAGCGCCGCGGCCGGCGCCTCCCAGCGATTGGTTTGCTTCATGGCGACGATCATGCCGGCAATCTCGGCGCCGGCCTTCTGCAACAGACGCACGGCAGCGACCGCGGTCGCGCCGGTCGAGATCGCATCATCGACCAGCGCCACCCGTCGGCCTTCGATCACGGGCAGCAGGTTCGGGTCCAGCCGCAATTGCTTGCCGGCCTGCGGGCTGGTGATCGAGGTGACCGGCTCCGATAGTGCGTCATCATACCAGAATTTGCGCGAATAGCCGAGCGGGACATAGCGCTGATGTCCGAGCCGTTCGGCCACCAGCGAGGCAAAGGCCAGACCGAGGGTCGGCAATCCGACAATAATCTGGGCATCGAGGGCGCGTGCCTGCGTGGCCATATGGTCCGCCAGCGCCGCAACCACGAGGGTCGAGGCCTGGTTGGCAATGAGGGAGGCGACCGCGCGATGCCCGTCGGGCAATCGGCGCAGCGGCAGAACGAGGATGCGGCCGCAGGGCAGACGCACAGGATAGCCGAAGCGATAGGGCGGCGTCGCCGAGAACCGGGCGGGGATCTCCTTCGTCAGGTCCTGCCAATAGCCGGTGGTAGGCTCGGTGTAGGTGTCATTCGCGGTCATCATGCGGGTGCCATTTTGAATGGAGGTCGCCGAGTTTCCATCATAAGGCCCGCGGCGCATTCGCCAAACAAGCGCAGAAGCGTAATATGCGGACATCGACGGGGTAATCGGTCCACGCCCGTTTCGCATCGCCCCGGTCGGGTGTTTAGGAGGTCTGCCTTGAAGAAGGTACTGCTAGTGATGGTTGCGTTACTATGGGTTCATCCGGTAGCGGCGGAGCCGCTTCCGCTCTCTTCCGCCGGGGTGAAGACGCTGGCACCGGACGGCGCGATCAAGCCGACGGGCCCATGGAATCTCGGTTCGCGCGCGGGCGACTTCGTCTTCATCGCCGGAATGCGCGGTATCGATCCGAAAACAAACCTGCAGATCCAGGGTGACGAGGCGCGCATCCGTCAGGCTTTCCTCAATATGAAGCTGATCGCCGAATCCGAAGGAGCAACGCTGCGGGATGCGGTTCGCCTCGTCGTCTATGTCACGGACATGTATCGTTTCCGGCCGTTGGTGAACAAGGTCCAGGAAGAGCTGTGGGGCGCCGGTCCCTACCCGCCGCGCACCATCATCGAAGTTCATCGGCTGAATGGGGACGATATCTGCGAGGTTGAAGGCACCTTCTACGCGCCAGGCAGGAAATAGCCCGCACGAAGTCGTCGGGTTTGCCGCGTCATGGTCGTGGTTCAATAACCGTCGAAGCCCGGACGAAATCCGGCTCGGCGGCGATCGCCGCAGAGCCTCACATCCGGAATTCATCGCGCTACTGCGTCAGAACACAATGCCGACGAAGCCCGCAATCGCCAACACCAGAACCGTCGTAATGACGGATAGCCAAATCATCACGAGTTCCAGTGGATCCTGATCGCCGCGCTTGTCGTTGCTGAGTGGCATGGGCATCGAGAGCCTCCTCGTAAAAGAGCCCGGGCGCCTGTTAGCAGCTAATTGTTGCCGAGGATGTGAAGCGTTTCACATCTCTCCTGGGTGTGAAGCGACGCGATGGGGCCAGGTATGGGCTCGGCGCGGGTTCCGGACGTTAGAGCGTGATCCGGGACTGCCAACTGGCGATGCAGACGGGACACGCGGCACCTCGTGGCGTCAGTGCCGCTGCCGGGCGCCGCTTCAGGCCGGCGAAATCAACCGCGGAAATCCGCAATGAAATCCGCAATGAAATTCGTCCGTCAATATCAAGGCGCTTTGCAATCAGAATAGAAAGTGCCGTTTGTCGAAACGATCCGTTCGATACATTGCTTCGGATCGACGGGTTTGCCTTCAACGCTGAAATCATATGCCTGGGTCTTCAGCACCAGCGCATAGCGGCCTGGGGTTAGTTCCAGGGCGGAATCATCGCTGTGGAGTTCAACCATTTCAGGATTGTCACTGACGGGGGACAATCGAAAGGGAAATGAGATATTTCGCATCACCCATGCGTCTTCCTCCGGCTTCTTGTTGATGACGCCTGCCGAAAATTCGCGCGCGATCTTGGCGACGATTCTAACCTCGGCGCTGTCTGCGACGCCCGATGCGAGGTCATGGCGGAAGACAATAAATCTAGGGTGTCCATTCGCCAGGATCGCGCGGCTGGGTGTCGTGATCGCGGCAGAGACTGCGACCCGAATATCAGGAGGCCGGCCCGGCAACGGGCTTAGTCCGATCAGCGCGCCGTTGCTGACGGCATAGACGCCGTAATCTGTCGGCCGCAACGGCGCAGGTTTTGCTGGAAGCGGAGCCGGCGCAGGACGGTTGCCCGCCTGCAGGGGGGCGATCCGGTCTTCAATGGTGGTGATCTGTTCGGGCTTCGGCGCAATATGGGCCAGCGACAGCAGGCGCTCCCGCTGCTGAACAGCCGCCAATATGGCCACGAGAATGGCGATCATCGCGGCCGTTCGGCGCAGACGGGACCATAGCGTGTTAGAATGCGAGCTTGGCCCGACCGGAGCAATCAACTCGGGATAATAACGGTCCCCTGTGGTCGAGGCGGCCCGAGGACCGCTGAGCTGCGGGCGGGGTGCCGGGGCAGGAATGTCAGCGTTCTTCTCCTTGAAGGCTTCAACGCCACGGATAGCTGTTTCCAAGGCCTGCCGCGTCCGCTCTTTTTCCTTGTCGGTCACGTCTGGAAGCTGTTCTTGCAGCTTATAACGAGCCAGTTCGTAGATCGCCTGCCGCGTATCTTCCGGGTTATCCTTCAGCGAGTCGATCATGCGGGCAACGACCAGTGCGAACTCGACCTCAAGCGAGGCCTGTTCCGGCCTGTCCCGATCGCTGGGTATGAGGTCGCCCGAAGTCATGCGGTTTGCTGCGTCCTGGTCGCGGGTCAGTCACGGTCGAAGTTACAAGCTAGACGAAATTCGGCTTGCGGAACAACCTTGCGGCGTCCAACGACGTCAATCCGGTGCCGGACAGCAGACGTACGCGTGGCGCCAAGGTGGTTCCCTGTACCCGTACGGTCGCGAGAATGAAAGGTTCGATCCCGGTTCCCCTCCCTCCGCCAGCTTGTCCAGGACAGGGCATTTTCCAGGCCGACAATGAGGGCCGCGGCATCGGCTCATGGTTGCGCCAGAGCAGGTACTTCATGCCCGAAATAGGCTTGTTCGAGCCGTTGCGGCAGATTTGCTTCGCCGGTCGAGGCCTGCAGCACGACATGCCCCTGCACCAGCGCGTAAACGCGGTCGGCGGCGGCGAGGGCTTTTCCCAGCAATTGCTCGACCAGCACGATGGCGGTGCCTCGCGCCCGCAACTGGTCGATGACGCTGATGACGCGATCGACCAGCACCGGCGACAGGCCGGCCGACGGTTCATCGAGCATCAACAGACGCGGACGGCGCACCAGACCCTGCGCCACCGTTAACATCTGCTGTTGGCCGCCCGAGAGCGCGCCGCCGAATTGGTGGCGCTTCTCGGCGATCTCCGGAAAAAACGACAACGCTTCCTCGACCCGCGACGCTCGTTCGCTGCGCGCCAGGTCGTAGCCCGCCAGCAACAGATTGTCGGTGACGGAAATCTGGGTGAACACGCGATGGCCTTCGATCACATGCACGAGACCGGCGCGCGCCGCTTCGCGCGGCGAGGCGTTCGTCATGTCGCGGCCGCCGAAGCGCACATGTCCGGCATTGACCGGCAGCAATCCCGATACCGCGCGCAGCATGGTGGTCTTGCCGGCGCCGTTGGGACCGAGCAGCGCCACCACTTCGCCGGGAGATACCTCGAAATCGATCCCATGCAAGACGCGGATCTTGCCGTACCCGGACTGCAGCCCGGCGACGGATAGCAGGGGTTCAGCCGCCGAGGTAAGCACGGACCACCTCCTTGTGGACGCGAATTTCGGCAGGCGTTCCGGCGGCCAGTATGCGGCCGAGATTGAGCACGGTGACCTGATCGCAGATGTCGAAAATCAGGTCGGCATGATGCTCCACCAGCAACACGCCGGTGCCGCGTCCGCTGATGGCCTTGATCAGCGCGGCCAGGCGCTCGATTTCGTCGCTGGAAAGACCAGCGGCGGGCTCATCCAGCAGCAGGAAATCCGGCTCCAGCATCAAGGCCCGCGCGATCTCGATGAAACGAAGTTCGCTGTGCTGCAGGCGGTCGGCGCGAACGTCGGCCAGCATTTCAAGCCCGACGACGCCGAGCAGGGCGCGGGCCTTGGCCGCGAGCCGGCGCTCGTCGCGCCGGTGCCGTGGCAGCGCCAGCAGCGCTTCCACGAACGTCGCCTGTCCCTCGATGGTGCCGCCGATCATGACATTCTCCAGCACCGAGGCTGCGCCAATCACGCGTGGTGTCTGGAAGGTGCGGGCGATGCCGATGGCGGCGCGCAGCGCGGGCGCGCCCGGCCGCAAGATCTCGCCTCCCAACGTCATCGTTCCGGCCTTGCTGGCGTAGTAACCCGAGATCACGTTCAGCGTCGTGGTCTTGCCGCTGCCATTGGGGCCGATCAGGCCGTGGATCTGTCCGGGCGGCACGTCGAGATCGAGGCCATCGATGGCGCGCACATTGCCGAAACTCAGCGCGATGCCGCGCAGACTTAGCATCCTGCCGCTGACACCGGTGCGCATGACGGCGTCGAGTGCCGTGGGACGCGGCACGATGGCGCGGTTGCGGGCGAGCGGGCGACGGTTGCGAAAGTCGAGCAATGCGGCGATGCCGCCGGGCATCGCCAGCACGATCACCAGCAGCAGGACCGCGTAGAGAAAGGTCGACCACGCCGCCAGCGGGGCAGCTATCTCGGGCAGGATGGTCAGGATGATGGTCCCGAGCATGGGCCCCAGGATCGAGCCGCGTCCGCCTATCAGGATTGCTATGAAGAACAGGATCGACAGGTCGAAGGTAAATGCATCCGGCGTGATGTAGGTCTGCAGGGTCGCGAACAATCCGCCCGCGATCGCCGCCAGCGCCCCCGCGAGCAGAAAGATCGAGATCAGCACCCGCGGCTTGGATATGCCGGTGGCCTCGGCGGCAACTTCGGCGTCGCGCACCGCGATCAGCGCACGGCCGAACCGGCTGTGCGCGACGTTCGCGCTGATCCAGGTGCTGACCGCGGCAAACGCGATGCAGAGATAATAATAGCCCCATGCGGTATTGAAGGGCGCGGGAAACTCCGGTCCGACGATGCCGATGCCGCCACCGGTGACGCTCTGCCAGGCCAGCGCAATCTGGGTGACGATGGTGGCGAAGCCGAGCGTCGACATCGCGAAATAGAATGTGCGCAATCGCAAGGCCGGCAAACCCACGATCACGCCGAACACGGCGCCGACACAGCCCGCGACCGGCAATGCCGCGAATGCCGGCACCGGCGGCAGGACATTGCCGGCGACGAGCACGCTGGTGACGTAGGCGCCGAGCGTCAGCAGCGCGACATAGCCGATGGCGAGATGCCCGGCGAAGCCGACGACAAGATTGAGGCCGGAGACCAGTACCCAATAGATGGCCGCCCGGGTGCCGATCAGCGCCCAGTAGTCGTTGCTGACGAACGGTAAGATCATTGCCACCGCAAGGATGCCGAGAAATGGCGCGAGCTGCGGCAGCAGCGCCCGAAAGGCTGGCGTCTCGCTGCGTTCGGGTGCTGCGGTGACGGCGGTCATCACACCCTCCGCGTGGTGGCCGCGCCGAACAGGCCTTGCGGCGCTGCCAGCAGAACGACGATGAACAGCGTGAACACCGCCACCGAAGAGAAGATGCCGCCGACCAGGAAGTTGGCGGCCTGCTGGAACAGGCCGAGCGCGAGGCCGCCGATGACGGCGCCGCGGTTATTGCCGAGGCCGCCGAGCGCCACCGGAACGAAACCGTAGAAATTCAGCAGCGCGCCATTGGCGAAGAACGCCAGCAGCAACTCGCCGCCGGAAAATCCGGCAACGCCGCCGATGATGCCGGCGAGCGCGTAGCTGGCGACGCGCAGGTTGCGCTCGGGCAGGCCAAGTGCGCGCGCGGCGAAATTGTCCTCCGCGATCGCCAGGAATGCGCGGCCGACCAGCGTGCGCCGATAGAGATATTCGAGACCGATAATGGTGAGAGCACAGGCGGCCACCGGCAGCCAGAATTTTTCGTCCCAGACGCCGCTGCCCCATCCGATCAGGCGCGGAAATGGCTGCGGTTCGGTGCCCCATTTGATCGCCGTCACCTGCTGGATCATCAGCGCCAGCGCCAGCGTGGAGAGCACATAGAGATGCTGGTCGAGGTTTTTCAGTACCGGCCGCACCGCGACGAATTCGGTGATCACCC
>Ga0302326_10003218_pt1 | contig 38675 bp, 39 predicted proteins | sample Palsa_T0_3_FD_202264 | JGI IMG/M metagenome (GOLD analysis project Ga0302326, IMG submission 202264) | Peat permafrost microbial communities from Stordalen Mire near Abisko, Sweden - Palsa_T0_3 | ecosystem: Environmental > Terrestrial > Soil > Palsa > Peat permafrost | place: Sweden: Abisko... | reverse complement strand
GGTCGCGTCGCGGGCGGTCGCGGCGCGGGCGGCGCCGGGCGGGGCGGGCGCGCCTCGACGCCGGGCGTTCGCCGGGTGCGCCGAGCGGCCGCCCGCGGCGTTCCGGATTGGTCATTTTTCGTCCTCCCATAGGCAAAAGTGACCAACCGCGGTCGGCACCAGTCCGGCGGCGTCGCTCAGCGACGAGCCGTGAGCGGACGGAGGGGGTGAATGTGGCGCCGCATGCGGCTATTACCGGCAGTGGTCGGATTTCTGTCTGTCACCCCTGCGCTGCGCCGCGCGGCCGAGCCGCAGCATGGCCACGTCACACGCCAGCAGCTACTGGCGAACGGTGTCAGCGGCTCAGAGATTCAGCACCTGGTCGAGAACGGCCTGCTGCTGCGCGTCCACGCAGGCGTGTACGCGCTCGGCTACCGCCAACGAACACCGCTGGCGATCGCCGCCGCCGCCGTGCTGGCGTGCGGCGAGGGCGCGCTGCTCAGTTACGACTCCGCGGCCGCGCTGTACGGGCTGCGGGAGTGGCCGCGGGTGCCGGAGGTGACCGCGCCCACGCGCCGGCGGCGCCCCGGGATCCGGGTACACCGCTCACAGACGCTGACCAGCGCCGACGCCAGCCGCCAGTACGGGATCCCGGTCACGACGGCGGCCCGCGCGATCCTCGACATCAGCTCGCGGCTGTCAGACGCCGAGCTGATCCAGACCGTCTCCGACGCCCGTCGCGCCGCGCGACTCGGGCCGACCGCATTGCACCGGCTGCTGGCCACAAGCGTCCGCGCCGCCCGGTTGATCGACCCCGAGCAAGCGCCCAGCGAGAGCATCTTGAAGGCGACGTTCCTGCTGTTCATACGCCAACACCGCCTCCCGCCACCGCTCACCGAACAGCCGTTTCATGGGTTCCGCGTCGATGCGATCTATCCCGCGCACCGCCTGATCGTCGAGCTCGACGGCTACGACTTCCACCGCGACCGCGCGCAGTTCGAGACCGACCGTGCGCGTGACGCGGTCGCGCTTGCGCACGGCTTCGTGACGTTTCGGATCACGTGGCGGCGGCTCACGGTCGAGCCCGCGCGGCTCGCCGCCCAGCTGCGGGCGGTGCTGGCCGCCCGAGCCCCGATCGCCGCGTGACTCCCCTGCACGGCGGGATCCGCGGGCGCGCCGGCCGGCGATTTCAGGACCCAGCGCGCTCGAGCTTCTGCAGGGTGTGCCAGCCGTCGGGCAGGTCGTCGAGCCGGGCGCCGCCGGAATACGCCACCTCGGTGACGTAGAGGTCGCCGCGTGAATCGAACGCGACCCCGTGGGGGGCGTGGAACGATCCCGGCCGCGAGGGGTCGCCGGTGCCAAACCGCTCGAGCACGGCGCCGTCGAGGTCGACGATTGCGCAGCGGCCGAACGGGCTGTGGTCAGTGACGGGATCCATGTGGGCCCAGCGTCCCGCACGCTCGCCGAGCTCGGGCACGCACAACAGCCCGTCGGGCGAGATCGCGATGCCGTCCGGTCGCGAGAACCCGCGCCACTGATCGAGAACGGCGCCATCGAGATCGAACACCTGGACCCGGTCGTTCTCACGATCGGCGACGAACAGACGGTCCTCGTCCGGCGACGCAACCACCCCGTGCGGGATGTGGAACTGCCCGGGCTGGCTGCCCGGCTGACCCCAGGAGCGCTCGAGCTCGCCGGAAGCAGAGAACCGGTGGACCCGGGCGTTGCCGTAGCCGTCGGTGACGAACGTCGTGCCGTCGCGCAGGACGCAGACGTCGGTCGGTCCGTTGAACGGCGGTCCGCCGAACACCACCTCACGGTAGTCGAACTTCCGGTAGTCGCCGTCGACCGACCCCACGCCCGTGTCGGAGCCATGCCCGGGGTCCCCGAGCACCATCACCAGGCGGCCGTCGGAGGAGAACTTCCTGACGGTGTGATCGCCGTCGTCCACGCACCACACGAACCCGAGCGGGTCGATCCGGATCGAGTGCGGCCGCGCGAACACGCCCGCGCCCCAGGAGTCGAGCAGGGCACCGTCAGACGAACGGACCGTCACGGGCGTCTCGTCACGCGAGATCACCCAGACCCGGTCGGCCGCGTCCACGGCGACGCCGGGGACGTCGCGGAGCTCCCAGCCGCTGGGCCGGGGCGCCCAGCCCTCGACGGGCGTCCAGGTCAGGGACGAGGGCGGCCGGGTCGGGCTCATATGCGGCGCTCGAGTGCGCTCGGTGCGGCGATGAAGCTGTCGTCCAACTCGGCCGGGGCACCGACGCCCAGCAACGTCATCGTGCGACGGATTTCGCCGTCGAGCAGCTCGATCGCGCGCGTGACGCCGGCCTCTCCCCCGGCGCCCAGGCCGTACAGGTACGGCCGTCCAACGAGGCAGGCGCTCGCCCCGGCGGCGAGGGCGGCGACGACGTCGCCGCCGCGCCTGATCCCGGAGTCGATCAGGACCGTGGCCCGGTCGCCGACCGCGTCGACGACGGCGGGCAGCACCTCGAACGAACCGGGCGCCCGGTCGAGCTGTCGACCGCCGTGGTTGGAGACGATCACACCGGTCGCCCCGGCGTCCACCGCTCGCTCAGCGTCCGCTGCCGACAGCACGCCCTTGGCGATCACCGGGCCAGGCCACGCGTCGAGGACCGGCTGCAGGTCCGACCACGTGGCCTGCGGGTCGAATTGCTGGCCGACGTACTCCATCGTGGTCGTGTCGGTCGCGCTCGGGGTGCGGTCGCGCACGTTCTCCAGCGCCGGCGGCGGACCCGCCAGGAAGCGCATCCACCAGGCCGGGTGGCGGGCGGCATCAAGCGCGGCGGCGCGGGTGAGCTTCGGCGGGACGTTCATGCCGTTGGCGATGTCGCGCTCTCGCGCTCCGGACACCGGCGTGTCGAGCGTCACCACGAGCGCCCGGTAGCCGGCGCCGCGCGCCCGTTGCACCAGCTCACGCGTGAGGCCCCGGTCCCGCCAGACGTAGAGCTGAAACCACTGCGGCGTGCCCGGCGGGACGGCTGCCGCGACCTCCTCGAGCGTCACCGAGCCCATGCACGGAACGGTGTAGACGAGTCCCGCCCGGGCCGCGGCGCGCGCCACCGCCAGCTCGCCGTCGGGATGTACGAGGCGCGCGATCCCGGTCGGGGCCAGCGCGACGGGCATGGCGACCCGGTCACCGAGCAGGTCGATCCCGAGATCGACGCCGGCGGCGCCGGCGAACTGGTGGGGCACGAGCCTGACCCGCTCGAACGCCTCGCGGTTGCGGCGAAGCGTCACCTCGTCCTCCGCGCCGCCGTCGACGAAATCCGCGACCGCGCGCGGGACGCTGCGCCGGAACGCCCCATGGAGATCCTCGATATGGCGACACGCGGCCAGCCGCCGCGTGCGCCCCCAGGCCGGCGGTGCGGCCAGGTCGAGCAGCGACATCACCTGGCGCGCGTTCATGCGTCGACCGTCCCTGCGTCAACTGCCCCGCGAGAGCGCTCAGACCCGGCAACCTCGGCAGCCGCACGCAGCCGTCCCGGCAGCGTCACGATGACGTAGTCGTCCTCGATCGAGACCGGGAAGGTCTCTGCCGTGAACGGCCCCTTGCGGAGCTTGGGTCCGCTCAGGCCCGTCGCGAGCTCGGCGACAGGCTGCTGATCGGGCGTGCGCCGGTGGGCACTGCCCGCGTCGAGCTCGCCGGCGACGTCGGCGCCGCCCTCGACCTCGATCTCGTAGCACCGGATCCGGCTGTGCTTGACGTACGACTCGCCGGTCTCGAGGTCGTACTCCCAGCCGTGCCAGGGGCACTGCAGCATCACCCGCTCGGCGTCATAACGCAGCTCCCCGGGGGCGTCCGCGGTCAGGTAGCCGAGGATCGAACCGCGACACAGCTCGGCCCCCCTGTGCGGGCACCGGTTGTGCACGGCGAAGAACCGGTCGCGCACGCGGAACACCCCGACCGAGTGGCCCTGCAACGTGACGATGATCCGGCCTCGCTGCGGGATGTCCGACACGCGGGCGACGACATGGCGCGCCACGGTCAGAGTCCCCGGTAGTGGGCGCGGGCGTTGGCGCCCATGATCCCGGCGTGAGCGGACGCGGGCGTCGCGTCGAGTAGCAACTGGACCTCCTGCTCGTGCGCGTGCGGATAGTCGGAGGCGAACATCAGCATCTCGTTGGCGCCCAACCAGGCGATCGCGTTGGCCCAGTGCTCGGGTGGGCCGGCATCGAGCGGCCGGGTCGAGATCTTGATGCGCTCGCGGACCGTCTCCGACGGGGGGCGTACGACCCACGGGATGTCGCGCCGCAGGCCCTTCCACTCCTTGTCGAGCCGCCACATCGCGCTGCCCATCCAGGCAAAGCCGGACTCCATGAACGTCATCCGCAGCGTCGGGAACTTCTCGAATAGCCCCTCGCCGATCACGCTTGTGAGCTGCGACGCCCACAGCTGCGGCTCGCCCGCCTGCTCCTCCAGAAACCAGGAGGGGAAACCGGTCGGCGTCGGCGGCCCGTCTGACTGACCGCCGTAGTGAACGCCCGCGACGAGTCCTCGCCGAGCGATCGCCTCGAACATCGGATGCCACAACCGGTTGCCATAGAGGCGCATCGAGCGCGACGGCAACAGCACCGAGACGAAGCCCGGGTGGTCGCCGATGCGATCCACCTCGCTCGCGGCCGCGGCCGGGTCGTGCCCGGGGACCACGAGCGACGCCCGTAGCCGAGGGTCGGCGGCGAGCCACTCGGCGGCCACCCAGTCGTTGACGGCGGCCGCCAGCGCGAGCGCGAAGTCCGGATGACGGACAGATTCGACTCCCCAGCAGCAGTTGACGATCGCCCGCTGGGCGCGGAGCGGATCCAGCACCTCGCTGCGGAGCATCGCCAGGCTGGAGCCGGGCGGCGAGCCGTCCGATGGGCGCCATCGCGGCCGGCAGGTGGTCGGCGCGCCCGGCGGGTACACCTGCGCCGCCGAGGGTGGCGCCTGGAAGTTGCTCTCGTGGATGAACTCGAGCCAGTAGTCGGCGAGGAACGGGAACAGCACCTCGATCGTCGGCGGGGCGATGTGGACGTCGACGTCGACGACCGGGCCGCTCCAGGATCCGGTCGACAGCCCGGCCTGACCGGCGGTTGACAGCAGGCCGGGCCCGGCGGTTGACAGCACGCCGGGCCCGGCGGGCGACGCGACGCTCACCGGCGAACCCCCGTCCGCTCGAGGTCGTAGACCGCGAGCGCGTTCTCGCCGAGGATCGCGCGACGCAGGTCGGCGTCCAGCGAGGGCGGCAGCGCCGACGGCGGATCGAAGTCCCAGTGCGGGTAGTCGCTCGAATACAGCAGGCGCCCCGGCATGTCCAGCGCGGCCAGCGCCTCGCCGAACTGCTGCGGCGCATCGGGCTCCTCGATCGGCTGGGTTGTGAACCAGAAGTGCTCGCGGATGTACTCGGACGGCTTGCGCTGCAGGTGCGGGACCTCGCGGTGCAACTGCTCGAACAGGCGGTCGAAGCGCCATAGGAACGGCGCCACCCACGACCACCCTCCCTCCTGGATGACGAGCCGGAGGTCCGGGAAGCGATCGAACACACCCTCGCAGACGAGGCTCGCCATCTGGCTGTAGAGCGCGTGGGGCAGGCCCGCGTGATCCTCGAAGTAGAACGACACCCAGCCCGCTCCGGTGATCAGGTTGTTGCCGATCGACCCCGGGTGTAGCGCGAGCGGCATGCCCCGGGCGGTGCAGAGCTCGAACATCTCCCAGTACTTCCGGTCGCCCAGCGGCTTCTGCGTGCGATACGGGATCTGCACCTGCACGAACCGGCCATCGGCCGCCCACCGGTCGGCCTCACGCACGAGTAGCGGTGGGTGCTCGAACGGGGTGCAGATCGACGCCCGCAGTCGGTCGTCGCGGTCGAGCCAGCGCTCCGCGACCCAGTCGTTGGTGGCGGCCATCACCGCGGCGGTGAACTCCGCCGGCTGGTTACCGCCGACGAACTGCTGGGCGGACATGACGATGCTGTTGAGGATCGCGTAGTCGATCCCGACCCCGTCGACGAGCTGCTGCAGGAAGAACTCGGGATCGGACCCGGGGAGCTTTCCCGACGGCGACCACGAGTCCGCGCGCGAGGCCATCCAGCGAGCTCGGACGATGCCGAACTCGCTCGGGCTGCGCATCCCGAACGTCTCCAGATACTCGCGCCAGCGCGTCGACAGGTAGGGCTCCAGATCCTCGATCATCGGGAAGTTGTGCGCGTCGCAGTCCACGATGAGGTCGCGCTGCCCGGGGGCGCCCTGCCGGCTCTCGAGTACGGTGCTCTCGCTCACTGATCTCTCCTCGCGGTTTTCGTGCGCCTCGATCTTCGCCGACCACGGGCCCAGGCGCACGTCCGAGCTCCGAGCATGCCAGCGCTGGGTCCGCAGACCTATGTTGGAAGTCGACAAAGCTCCGGACGCGGTCCTGTCTCAATGGACCGAGCACATCCAGACAGAGCGTACGCGTTGTATGAAACCGACAAGTGATGGATCATCCTGACGCGATGATCAACAGCGATCCGACGACATCCTGGGCCGGGCTCCGTGGCGTCGACAGCGCGCAGTGGAGCGAGCTGGTCGACCGCCTCGAGGCCGACGCCGAGGTCGTACACGAGCGTTACGCGGCGCGCGCGGTCGCTGAGTTGGCGTCGTACGCGAATCTGACGATCGAGGAGCACCGCCGCATCGCGCTGCGCAACACGGAGTTCCTCGTGGCCAGGCTGCGTGAGGCGCGGCTCCCGGGGATCGGCGAGGACGACAGCGTCTACCGGGAGGCCGGCACATCCCGCGCCGAGCAGGGCGTGCCGATCGGGGACATCCTGCAGGCGTGGCACGTGTACCTGGAGGTGGTCTGCGACCGCGCGCGGGAGCTGCTCGACGACCGCAGCGACGATCCGATCTTCCTCCAGCTCGTCGAGCTGACGATGGCCTGGACGCACTTCGGCATGGCGACGATGGCGCAGGGCCACGAGGCCGCCCAGGCATCGCTGCTGCGCCAGGCGCACCACAAGCTCACCAGCCTGGTCCGCGGCGTGCTGTTCGGCGAGCTGACCCCGGCCGAGGTGCACGCGGCCGCGCTCGCCCACGGGATCGACACGGGCCAGCCGCATCATGCGATCCGGGCCCAGCTCACGGGTGCGATCGAGCTGGCCGACGTCGAGCGCTACCTGCAGGCGTCCAGCACCCCGGAGACCCGCAACGCACTGATCGCCCTGGTCGACGGCGACGTCTGCGGGATCGTGCGTACGCTGCCGTCGAGCCCGGCCCCGACCCGGATCGGCGTGTCCCGCGCCGTGTCGTTGCGGGAGATGGAGAGCGCGTTCCGTGAGGCCACCCGGGTCGCGCAGACCGCGGCCGCCTTTGACCGGTCAGGCACCCAGACGCTCTCATCCCTTGGGGTGCGCGCCGCGATCCTCGGCGACGACGAGGTCGGCGATGCGCTCGTGCACCGCTACCTCGACCCGCTCGAGGTGCTCGGCGGCATGCGCGAGGGCATGCTGGACACGATCGACCAGTACTTCCGCTGCCAGTCGCGCCTGGAGTCGGCCGCTCGCGCGCTGCATGTCCACGTCAACACGGTCAAGTATCGGCTGGCCCGCTTCGAGGAGCTGACCGGTGCGACGCTGCGCGACCCCGAGGTCCTGCTCGAGGCGTGGTGGGCGGTGCAACGTACGCGCCTGCCGTGACGCGCCCGGCGGCCGGCGGCACGGCGGCCGGCAGCGGACGCCGGCAGCGGCGGCCGGCGGCACGGCGGCCGGCAGCGGACGCCGGCGGCGGCGGGCGGCGGCGGGCGGCGGCCACCGGCGACCGCGCGGTGCCGGCGGCCGGCGGGAACATCGCGCCCCGGACGGGAACGCCCGCGAACGCACGACCGCCGGGACGTGCCGGGTGCTGGCCGCGCCCCGGATTGGTCATTTTTCGTCCTCCCATAGGCAAAAGTGACCAACCGCGGTCAGCACCAGTCCGGCGGCGTCGCCCACCAGCGAGCCTCGGCGTCGATCGACCTGGGATCCAGCAAGCGGAGCGTGGCACGCCGGGCCCGACTCGCGGACCGCCTACGCCCGTTTCGGCGGCCGCGGGAAGAACGCGGACGTGTGCCGGATGTAGTCGGCGTATTTCGGCCGGCGCTCGCCGATGTCGCGCTCGAGCAGCGCTGCGCCCGACACGCGCATCAGCAGTGCCGTCATCACCAGTGGACCGATCGCCGTCCACCACGTCCGGCCGGCGGTCAGAGCCACCAGCCACAGCCCCCACCAGACGCAGAAGTCGCCGAAGTAGTTGGGGTGACGGGTGTAGCGCCACAGCCCGGAGTCCATCACCTCGCCCTTGCTGTCCGGCCGGGCCTTGAACCGCCGCAACTGCTCGTCGCCGACGGTCTCGAACACGCACCCGATCGCCCACAGCAAACCGCCGGGGATCACGAACCAGGTCAGATCGCCGCCGCGGCCGGCAGCGACCTGCAGCGGCAGCGAGACGATCAGCACCAGCAGCCCCTGCAGGCCGAAGATCCAGACCAGGCTCCATCGCACGAACGCGGCCCCCTCACGCTCACGGATCGACGCGTAGCGGCGATCCTCCGCGGGCTCGTGCCGCTTCCGGATCAGCAGATGGCCGCCGAGCCGCAGTCCCCACAGCGCCGTCAGCCCCAGCAGCAGCCAGCGCCGCTCGGGCGAGCCGCGTCCCACGAGCGCGGCGACGATCGCCACCAGCACGAATGCCGGCCCCCAGGCGGGGTCGACGATCGACACGTCCCGCAGCCGAATGCTGAGCGCCCAGAGACCGACCATCAGGACGGCGACGACCGCCGCGGCGACCCCTGTCACCTCGCCCGGCGCGGCGAACACGGTCGCGATCCCCATCGTGGATGATGCTCCCAGATGAGCAATGCACCGACTGCCAGCGCGCTGGGCGATCTGCGGATCCTGGACTTCTCACGGGTGCTGGCGGGACCATTCGCGACGATGATGCTGGGCGATCTCGGCGCCGAGGTGATCAAGATCGAGCGCCCCGGGGTCGGCGATGAGACCCGTAGCTGGGGCCCGCCCAGCGACCAGCACGGCAACGCGACGTACTTCCAGGCAGTCAACCGCAACAAGCGCAGCGTCGTGCTCGACCTGTCCTCCGAAGCCGGCCGCACGCGGGCCCGGCAGCTCGCCGCCAGTGTCGATGTGGTCGTCGAGAACTTCCGGCCCGGCGTGATGGACGAGCTCGGTCTCGGATACGAGACGTTGTCGGCGAGCCACCCAGGGCTGGTGTTCTGCTCGATCACCGGGTTCGGCGCGGGCGACGGCGCGCGACTGCCGGGGTATGACCTGCTCGTACAGGCCGTCGGGGGCCTGATGAGCATCACCGGCGCGCCGGATTCGGCGCCGCAGAAGGTCGGCGTCGCGGTCGTCGATGTGCTGGCGGGGCTGTTCGCGTCAGTCGGGATCCTCGCCGCGCTGCGCCACCGGGACGCGACCGGAGAGGGCCAGCATGTGCAGGTCGACCTGTTCTCCTCGCTACTGGCGGCGCTCGTCAACCAGGGCTCGGGGTTCACGATCGCGGGCGTCGTCCCGGCGAGGATGGGCAACGCGCACCCGTCGATCAGCCCCTATGAGCTGTACGAGACAGGTGCTGGTCAGCTCGTGCTGGCAGTCGGGAACGAACGCCAGTTTGCAGCGTTGTGCGACGTGCTCGGCGCACCCGAACTGGCGGCCGACCTGCGCTTTGCGGGCAACCGCGCGCGCGTCGAGCACCGGGAGGCGCTCACCCACGAGCTCGTGCAACGGCTGCGCTCTGCACCGGCGACCGAGTGGGCTGCGCGGCTGACCGACGCGCGCGTGCCGGCCGGGGTCGTCAACGACATTGCCGGAGCATTCGAGCTGGCGCGCACGCTCGGCCTGCAGCCGATCATCGACGTGCCGGGGCCGGATGGGTCGGTGGTCCCGTTGACGCGGAATCCGATCGGGCTGTCGCGAACGCCGCCGAGCTACCGCAGCCCGCCGCCGGCCCTGCCAGACGAGCTGACCTAGCTGCCCTGCAGCGCGCCCTCGATCGCCTGGGCGATCTTCGGGTCCTCGGGCTTCACCTGGCTCTTCCAGTACGCCAACAGCCGGCCGTCGGCGCCGACCAGGTACTTGCCGAAGTTCCAGACGGGCGGGCCCGAGTTCGGCTGCCGCGTCAGGTCTGACCACAGCGGTGCCGGATCGGCCCGGACCGACATCTTCTCGGTCATCGGGAACGTCACGCCGTAGTTGCGCTGGCAGAACTCGCCGATCTCCGTCGCGTCGTCGTACTCCTGGTCGTTGAAGTCGGCCGACGGGGTGCCGAGCACCTGCAGCCCCCGCTCGGAGTAGGTCTCATAGAGCTTCTGCAGACCCTCGAACTGCGGCGTCAGCCCACACTTGCTGGCGGTGTTGACGATCAGCGTCGGGTGGCCACGCAGCGTCTCGAGATCCAGCTCGCCGCCCTCGAGCAGCGTCACTTTGTGGTCGTAGATGTCGGTCCCGTGGTCGAGCTTGGCGGTGCGCTTCACGTACATACGCGCGGTGGAGAGGAGGCTCATCGGCCAGAGCTTACGACGAGCCCGACCGCTAGCGTGACCGTCATGCGCGCATGACGATCGCTTTCGACCGAGCCGGTGACGGGCCGCCACTCGTGCTGCTGCATGCGCTCGGCGCCGACCGGCGTGTCTGGGACCCGATCGCCGGGCCACTGCGCGCCGCGCATGAGGTGATCGCGGTCGATCTACCCGGCTTCGGTCAGTCGCCGCCGTTGCGGCGCACGACCCCGACTCCGCGAGCGCTGGCCGAGAAGGTCGCGACGCTGCTGGGCGAGCTCGCGATCGAGCGGCCACACGTGGTCGGCAACTCGCTCGGCGGATGGGTCGCGCTGGAACTGGCGCTCGCCGGCGACGCGGGACGGGTTACCGCGATCGCACCCGCCGGCCTGTGGTCGGCGCCGCTCGTACCCAAGCCGAGCCTCGCGCACCGGCTCGCCCGGACGCTCGAGCCGCTGATCGAGCCGGCCGCGAGGACCCGCCGCGGTCGGCGGCTGCTGCTGTCGAGCTCGGTCGCATACCCCGACCGGGTCCCGGGCCGCGACGCAGCGCGTCTGGTCCACGCGTACGCGCGGGCGCCAGGCTTCATCGCGGTCAACGACGCGATGCGCGCCGCGACGTTCACGGCGCTCGATCGGATCCGTTGCCCGGTAACGCTGGTCTGGCCCGAGCACGATCGGCTCGTCGAGCGCCCGGCCCGGCTGCCGGGCAACGTCACCAGCATGACGCTGCCCGACGCCGGTCACGTCCCGATGTGGGACGCGCCGGCGGCCCTGGTCGCGTTGATCACCGCCGCGGACCGCGGACCGACTCAGCCGATCAGCGCCGACTGAACCTGCTCCAGCTCACGCGCGAGCGCTCGTCCGTGGCGATCGGTGTAGAGCGGACCGGTCCCGTCCGTCAGCGCGATCTGCAGCCGGGCCAGCCCGCGCACGTACAGCGGCGTGTCGCTACGCAGCAGCTCCGCGAGCCGCTGCAACCCGTCGCGGTTGACATCGGTCGCGATCGGGTGCGGACCGACCCGGAGCCGGTGCGGCTCGTCGGGGAAGCGCAGCAGCTGCTCGATCTCATCGGCGACGCGCTCACGCGTCGAGCGCCTGGTGAGCTCGGCGGCGCGGGCGGCACGCAGCGGGCGATCGGCCGGGTTGGCGCCTTCGGCGAGCTGCTGGTCGAGCATGCGGCTGCGGATCCGCGCCGCGGCGCGCGCCGCCAAGCTGGGCTGGAACAGTTCGTGGGTGATTATCGTCGGGGTCATCTGGCACCTCCGTCGGAGGACGTGTAACGCTGGTTTTCGTTGGCATCACACAGCCTGCACTGCGCCGGCCATGCAGACATCGGCAATCTGCAGCCAATCTCACGGGCCGACCCCTTACTTCAGTCCAGCGCACGCTTAGTCAGATCTGCAGCTGCCCGTCGGCGGCGGCACGGTGCAGGCGGATCACCCGCTGTCCACCCGCGATCGGCGTCCGAAACGGTGCCTCGGCAACTGCCAGCGGACGGGTGCTGGAGCCCAGCAGCATCCTCACCAGGGCAAGGGCCTGGACCTCGGGTTGTGGCGGCGACGCGTACGAGGAGCCGCTATGACCGACGAGCCGCGGGTCGCACTGGTCGTCCACCTCGACGATGTAGAGCGGGCGTTCGGGCACGTTCGAGTTGTACGTGACCGGCGCCGCGCGCGTCAGCGTCGTCGATCGGCCACTCGCGCCGAGGTGCCCTCGGCTCCCGGCCGCAGGCACAGCGACGACGGGATCCCGATCAGCAGGCAGACGCCGGCGCCGACCAGGAGCGCATGGTGCACTGTGTCGGCGCTCAGCGTCCCCGACAGCGCGAGCCCGGCAAGGCCCGCGCCGACGGCCGCGCCGAGCAACCGGCCGACCGACAGGAGCGCCGACGTGCGGCCGTGCGACGCCTGCGGCGTGGCGTTCAGCGCCGCCCGGCTGACCGGGACGAACAGCATGCCGAGCCCCAACCCGACCGGAATCAGCGGCAGGATCGTGACCAGGTCGTCGAGCGGCACGCCCCCGATCCCGAGCACGACCAGGCCGATGCCGGTGCCTGAGAAGCCGAGCACGGTCACGACGACCTCGCCGCGCGTGTCGACCAGCCTGCCGGCCACCGGCGCGGCGGCGCCGACCAGCAGCGCGACCAGCACCAACGCCGCGGCGGCACCGAGCGCCGAGAACCCGGCGACCCGCTGCAGGTACTGCTCGGCGAGGTAGAAGGCGCCGATCATCACGCCGAACGTCAGCGCCGCGATCACCGTCGCGGCCGCGACGATCCGGTTCACGAGCGGACCGGCGCGGGCGCCGTGAGACGGGGACGGCGCATGGACCACGCTCGGGACCAACCGCGCGATCGCGATCGCCGCGGCCGCGGTCAGCGGCACGAGCGCCCACCAGTCCGCACGCCACCCGAACGCGACCGTCAGCAGACCGCCCAGCAGCGGCCCGATCAGGTTGGACATGCCGGCGCTTGCGCCCCAGATACCCAGCGCGGCGCCGCGGCGTTCGGCGGGAAAGCCCGAAACCGCGCCGGCCAACGCGGCCGGACTGACGAGCCCGGCGCCGGCGCCCTGGATCACGCGCGCGCCGATCAGGTCGCCGAAGCTCTGCGCCAGCGCGCCGGCAAGCGCGCCGAGCGCGAACAGTGCCAGACCGGTCAGGGCCAGCCGTCGCGCGCCGAACCGGTCGACCAGCTCGCCGCCCGGGATCAACAGCAGCGCGTAGGCCGCGAAGTAGGCCGACAGGACCGCCGAGGTTGAGCTGCCCTTGACCGACAGCCCGTGCGCGACCGACGGCAACGCGACCGTGATCAAGGTGCCGTCGAGTTGCAGCAGCGCCGCCGCCGCGGTGCACGCGGCGAGCCTCGTCCAGGCCGCCCGCGGTACCGGCGGCTTGGCGTCTGCGGCAGCCGGCGAAGCCTCTGGAACGGTCGCGCTTGCGGACACGAACGCGCAGTATCGCGGGTGTCCGGCGCTGCCGGCGCGACCCACCTCCCGGACCGAACCTCAAGATCCTGCCGAGATCGCGTAAGAAGTTCACACGAACGCCAGCGAACCTGCTGGTAATCCCAGGCACAACGACTATCTTTTCGGCCATGTCTCCATCAACGCGATCGGCGTTCTCTCCGCAGAACTCGGGCTACGGCTACTCCGGCCAGTCGCTGACCCGCGATCAGACACGCGGCGTGTTCGGCCAGGTCATGGGCTTGGTCGCAGTCACGTTCGCCTTCCTGGCGCTCGGCGCCTACCTCGGCCGGAACATCAACGGCGGTGGCAGCTTCATCTTCTTCATCGCCGCGTTCGGCGCCCTGTTCGGACTGCAGTTCGCCGTGCGGCGCGGGCGCGAGCAGCTGGCGATCGGACTGCTGTTCGGCGTCGGTCTGATGCTCGGCCTGTTCATCTCGCCGGTGATCGTCTACTACGCGCACAGCGATCCCGGCGCGGTTTATCAGGCCGGTGCGTGCACCGCCGGGTTCACGGCGCTGATGGGCTGCTTCGGCTACGCGACCCGAACAGACCTGTCGCGCTACTACCGCGCATTCTTCTTCGCATTGATCGCGCTGATCATCTTCGGACTTGTGGCGACGTTCGTGGCGATTCCCGGCAGCAACGTGATCTACGCGGTGCTCGGGCTGATCATCTTCGGCGGCCTGACGGCGTTTGACTTCCAGCGCCTGAAGAACTCCGGCATGAATGTGGCACCGGCGATCGCGGCGTCGATCTTCCTCGACATCTTCAACATCTTCCTGTTCTTCCTGTCGCTGTTCGGCGGCGGCGGGCGCCGGTAGCGAGCGACGCGAGCGAGGGCCAGGCCGGTTTCACCGCCGGCCGGCCACGCCGTTCACTCGTCCGGCACGTAGTGGCGCTGGCCCGACAGGTCCTCCCACACACGCATCACCCGCTTGGAGCGCGGGTCTCGAAAGCGCTCGGCGGTGGGCTTCCAGCCCGGCCCGGGTGCGTCGGCGTCCGCGTGACCGCCGAACCACGGCGCCTGGCGCGGCTCCCGATCGCCGTCCGTCGTGATCGGAGGCAGGCCGGCAAAAGCCTCGGCCGCCTCGGCCTGGGTCTCGGCGTCGGCGATCACCGCCACCCGGCGCTCGAGCTCGGGCAGCTCGATCTGCCCGCGCGCGGCGTGATCGGACAGCCGCGCGTACAGCTGTTCGCGGTCGACGTCGGTCAGCCGCACCGCTCGTGGCCTTTCGTCAGGTGCGGGCGCGGAGCCTGACGGCGGTGCCGTAGGCGAGGATCTCGGTCAGGCCGTTGCCAACCTCGGACGAGTCGAACCGAACGCCGATCAGGCCGTCGGCCTCGATCAGCCGCGCGTTCTCGACCAGCCGGTCGAGCGCGTGGCGGCGTGAATCCTCCAGCAGCCGCGTCTGCTGGCCAACCTCGCCCCGCTTCAGCGCCTTGAACCCGGCCGCGACGCCCCCGACCAGGCCGATGCTGCGGACCACGAGCCCGTAGACGACGCCGAGGTTGTCGGCAACCTCGAACCCTGCCAGCTCGAAGGTGGTCGACATCGGCAAGCCCGATGAGACCGTCGGACTCCGCTCTTCAGCCATGACATCGCGAACGGTACCAGTCGCAGCTTGGTACACGCCGCTGGGATAGGCGTCCCCGTTGATCGTTGGCCACACGGACAGTGCCCCCTGACAGGCCATCGCTGAGGATGGCCCGATGTCAATCTCGATCATCATCTCCTACGACGGGACGGCGCAGGATGACGACGCGCTGATGCTCGGCAAGATGCTGTCGGCCGCTGGCGTGAGCCTGTCGCTGGCCTACGTGCGCCACTCACGCGAGTACGACCCCCGCCGTGAGGAGATCGGGGCTCATGATGCCGACCGGCGACTCGAGCAGGGGGCGGTGTGGCTGCAAGACAACACGATCAAGCGACACGTCGTCCTGAATCCGTCGACGAGCGAGGGTCTGGCGGCGCTGGCGGCGTCCGAGGGCGCGGCCGCCGTTGTGTTCTGCTCCGACTACCGGACGTCACCGGGCCGGGTTGAGCCCGGCGTGTCGGCGCAGGGCCTGCTCGAGGGCGGCATGGTCGCGATCGGGGTCGCCGCCTCGGGCGTGCGCACGCGCCCCGAGCCGGTTCTGCGAACGATCTCGTTCGCCTCCGATGATCCGGGCGGGACGGCGTCTGAGACCGCGCGGATGCTGGCGAGCGCGGCCGGCGCCGAGCTCCTCGCAGGCGCCCACGATGCTGATCTGATCGTCGTCGACTCACGCGCGTCGGCGCCGGTCGGAACGGTTGAGCTCGACGGGATCACGCGCGGGTGGCTGGACTCCGCCCGGGGCTCGGTGCTGGTGCTGCCGCACGGCACCACGCTGGCTTTCTGAACGCAGAAGCTGGCGTTCTGAACGCAGATGCTGTAGGCATGCCGGTCAGATGCCGATCCCTGAGGGCCACTATCACGAGCTCAAGCACGGCCGCAAGTTCAACCCGCGCGAGCGCTGGGTGGTCCGCGGCGCGGTGGTGGTCGCCGTGGCGGTCGCGATCGCGATCGCGATCACAATCTCGGTAGACGGCAAGCAGCGCACCTCGCGCGCCGGCTGCATCAACGTCAGCGCCGCAACGGCGATCGGCGGCTCTGACCTGTACCGCTGCGGCAGCCAGGCGCGGGCGCTGTGCACGACGCCCACGCCGGCGGGCCGTAGCAAGGACTTCCTCGCGTTCCGCAGCGCCCTGGCCGACGCCTGCCGCAAGGCAGGCCTGCCGGTTCCGGCAGTCCGCAGCTGACCCGGCGGCGGGCGTCCTGCGGACGTCCGTCGGCTTCAGCAGGGCGGTTATCCATATGTCCAGGGCCCCTGTTAGATCGCTGTCCTTGAGGCTATGGCTCCCTGATCAGAACTCCAAGAATCTCCCGCACGTGCTTTTGGGCCTGGGGCCCAGCCGCCCCCCCTGAGGGTCGGTGTCCAACTAACGAAGGAGTTGCATGCCTCTCGAAGCGCCAGGTTGGCTAAGTGCGGGCGATACGTCATGGCAGATAACGGCCGCCACGCTTGTCGGGTTTATGAGCCTTCCGGGACTGGTGGTGCTGTACGGCGGCGTGATGCAGAAGCGCTGGTCGATCAACAGCATGATGCTCACCATCGTCGCCTTCTCGGTCGTTCTCATCGTGTGGGTTCTGTACGCGTTCAAGATGGGGTTCGGCAACCCGTTCCACGGGTTCTCGCACTCGAGTACGGGTTTCTTCGGGAACTTCATAGGTAAGCCATCACCGGTCCTGAGCCACAAGCAGTTACAACACCAGGCCAACATCCCGCTGATCGGCTCGGACGCGTTCCCGGAGTCCTCGCTCGTCTACTTCCAGTTCGTGTTCGCGGCGATCACGCCGATCTTGGCGCTCGGGTCCGTGCTCGGGCGGATCAACATGAAGGCGTGGATCCCGTTCGTCGCGTTGTGGATCACGTTCGTGTACACGATCAACGCGTTCCTGCTCTGGGGAGGCGGCTTCTTCGCTCACCACGGAGCGCTTGACTTCTCCGGCGGCTACGTCATCCATCTCTCCGCCGGCGTCACCGGCTTCGTCGCGGCGTGGGTGATAGGCCCGCGATTGCAACGAGACCGAGAAGTCGACGCCCCCAACAACCTGGCGATGGTCGCGGTCGGGGCGGGGTTGCTGTGGATCGGGTGGAACGGGTTCAACGGCGGCGACCCGTACGCCGCGAACATGTCGGCGGCCGCGGCGGTCCTCAACACGAACCTGTGCACCGCGTGCGCGTTCATGTCGTGGATCGCATGGGACTACATCACCGGCCGTAAGCCGAGCATGATCGGCGGCGTCAACGGACTCATCGTCGGCCTTGTCGGGATCACCCCAGCCGCCGGCTACGTCAACGGCTATGGGGCCATCGCGATCGGCTTCCTCGCCTGCACGATCGTTTACTTCGCGATGAACTACATGAGCCGGCTGTGGCCGTTCCGGGTCGTCGACGACACGCTGGGCGTGATCTACACGCACGGGTTCGCCGGACTCGCCGGCGGACTGCTGACCGGCGTCTTCGCCGATCCCAACATGGCGGTCTTCTATACGACGACCGCGAAGAAGGGGGTCCTGATCGCATCGGGCAGCGCGCCGGGCGTCGTTCACGGCAGCTTCACGCTGCTGAAGTGGCAGGTGTTCGCCGGAGCCTGGGTGATCTTCTGGTCGGCGCTGGCGACGTTCATCCTGCTCAAGATCGTCGGGATCTTCATCCCGCTGCGGATGTCGCAGGAGGCGATGGAGATCGGCGACGTCGCCGTGCACGGTCACGAGGTGTACCCGTCCGACATCCCGTCGCTCGGGTATCCGAACGGGATCCCGGGCCTGGGCGGCGACGCGGGGTCCACAGCGACAACGACCGCGTGACGAGGGTGCGGCTGACCGATACGACGCGGCGGCTCCGGTGCAGCGCGCCCGCGCGTTTGAGGACAGCCTGAAGTCAGCGCAGGGTCGGGAGGCAGACGCAAGCGCCTCCCGACCCACGCCGCTGACGCTGGTCGCCGGCGCGGTCGCCGGCGACAGCCTCGACAGCGTCGCCGCGATCGTCGCGGCGTCGCTGTCGTGTCCGGTCGCGATCGCGATCCCGGCGCTCGGCGAGCCGGTCGTCGAGCCGGCCGGGGCGCTGACGGCGGTCGCGGCCGAGGCGCTCGTTGCCTATGCGGCCGGCGTGATCGCGGCCGACGAGGTCGAGGTCCCGGATGTGGTCGCCGACGCCGTCGCGGTCCAGATCGCCGAGCAGATCGTCGGCATCGTCGCGGCGGTGACGATCGGCGAGCCCGACGACTCGCCAGCGGCGGCGGTCACGGCGGGCGAGCGCCGGGCATGGCTGGAGGCGGCCGCGGCGGCGGCGTCGGTCACGGCGCTGATCCAGGAGGCGCACGCCGCCGAGCCGGGCGGCTCGGCCGCCGACCTGCTGGCTGAGCTGTCCGCGAGTCCTCCGGTCGACCTGCAGGCGTTCCTGGCGCGAGGCCGCCGGCTGGGCGTCGAGCTGAGCGGCGGCGGGCTCGCGATCAGCGCCCGCCGCGGAGCCGGCGAGGGTTCCGAGCTGGCGCTGACGCCCGCTGATCGCGTCCTGGCCGGCGAGCTCGGCGGCATCGCCGACGCGCTCGTCGCCGTGCGCAACGGCGATCGGGTGCTGGCGGTCGTGGCGACCGACGAGGCCTCGCGAGCGCTCACCGCGCGGCTGCGAGAGGCCGGGCTGTCGGTGGCGGCGTCGGCCGCGCGCCGAGATCCGGTGTTGCTGCACGAGGCCGTGCTCGAGGCCGGGCTGCTCGTCGAGCTGGGAGTCTCAGAGCTGGCGCCCGCCGGGCTGCAGGAGACCTACCGGCTGTTGATCGGCGTGCTGCTGCGCGAGCGGTCAGAGCTTGAGCAGCTGCGCGACCGGACGGTGTGGCCGCTGTCTGACTACGACAGCGTGCATGACACCGAGCTGGTGGCGACGCTCCGGGCGTTCCTGTCGCACGACGGGTCGACGACCGAGACGGCCGAGGCGATGCAGCTGCATCGACACACGGTCGGCTACCGGCTGTCACGGGTGCACGAGGTCTCCGGGCTGTCGCCGTACGAGTCTGACGGTCGCGAACGGCTCAGCCTCGGGATCAAGGCTCATCAGATTCTCGACGCCGAACGTAGGCTGCGGGAGCGGTCGTAAGTGGCGAGCCGGGCCACAGCATTGCGTAGAGTTTGGCGGCTATGGCGCCGACGGACACGTACCTGATCTGCGCGACACAACGCAGCGGGTCGACGCTCCTCTGCGAGCTGCTCAAACAGACGGGGGTGGCCGGCCGTCCCGAGGAGTACTTCGAAGCCCAGTTCGAGACCGGAGTGCCGCCGCACCCGCGTCGCTTCCTGGAGGGCCTGCCGATCACCGGGGCCGGCGTGCGCGCCAACGTCTCCCCGCCCGAGGCGCCGGCGTATTCCTCCCTATACGGGATCACCAGCTACCGCGAACACCTGGACCGCACGTTCGAGCTCGGCACGACCGCCAACGGCGTGTTCGGCGCCAAGCTGATGTTCAACCAGCTGCCCGAGCTGACCGCGCTGGCGGGCACGCTGCCCGAGTACGCGGGGCTGAGCTCGATCGCACTGCTGCGGGCGCTGTTCGGCGACCCGGCGCTGATTTGGGTCTCACGCGGCGACAAGGTCCGCCAAGCCGTGTCGATGTGGAAGGCGCTGCAGAGCCGCAGTTGGCGGGGCGAACGGGCCGACAGCGATCCGCGGGGGTCGGGCGACCGCCCGCCGCGTGGGGGCGCGATCTACAGCTATGACGGGATCGACCACCTGGTCAAACGCTTCGAGGCCGACGACCTCGGCTGGAACGACTTCTTCGCCGTCAACGACCTGGAGCCGCTGAAGATCACCTACGAGGACCTGGCGGCCGACCGGATCGGCACGGTGCGGACGGTCCTGTCGTTGGTCGGCGCCACGCTTCCCGACGGCTGGGCAGCACCCGAGCCGATCCGCCGTCAGGGCGACGCGATCTCCGATCAGTGGGTCGACGCGTATCATCGCGACCGCGCCGAGCGCGGACAGGGCGACGCAGTCAGCGTCGACGCCAGCACCGTCTGACCGCGCCGGCCGCCGAGCCGCCCACCGTGATGCCGTCGCCGCCGAACATCCTCTACCTGAACTCGCATGACACCGGCCGCTACGTGCAGCCGTACGGCACCGCGGTGCCGATGCCGAACATCCAATGGCTGGCCGATCAGGGCGTGATGTTCCGCAATGCGTTCTGCGCAGCGCCGTCGTGCTCGGGCAGCCGGGCGGCGCTGCTGACCGGCAGCTACTGCCACAACAACGGAATGATGGGGCTCGCCCACCGCGGCTTCTCGCTTTACGACTACGACCAGCACATCGTCAAGACGCTGCGATCGGCCGGGTACCACACGGAGCTGATCGGCGAGCAGCATGTGTCGGCGACGCCCGACGTGCTCGGCTACGACGTCGTCCACCAGATCCCGAACACGACCGTCAGCTCGGTTGCTCCGGTCGCGATCGACGCGCTGGCCGGCGACATCCCGCAGCCGTTCTTCATGTCGGTCGGCTTCTTCGAGACGCACCGCAGCTTCTTCGCGCCTAGCTCGGTCCGTGATCGCGTCTACTCGTTGCCGCCGCCGTTCCTGCCCGATACGCCGGAGATCCGTCAGGACGTCGCCGCCTATAAGGCGTCCGCGCGGTCGCTGGACCACGGGATCGGAGCGGTGCTGAACACCCTGCACGAGACGGGTCTCGATCGCAACACGCTCGTGATCTGCACGACCGACCATGGCCTGGCGTTCCCGACCGCGAAGGCGAGCCTGCTGGACCGCGGAATCGGCGTGATGATGATCATGCGCGGGCCCGGGATGCCGGTCGGCGTCGCGCGTGACGAGCTGGTCTCGCAGATCGACGTGTTTCCGACGCTGTGCGAGCTGGCGGGCGTCGAGGAGCCCGACTGGCTGCAGGGCCGTTCGCTGCTGCCGCTCGTGTCAGGCACCGAGGAGCCCGGCCTGCGGACCGCGATCTTCGCCGAGCTGACCTACCACGCGGCCTACGAGCCCCAGCGCGGGATCCGCACCGAGCGCTTCAAGTACGTGCGCCGGTTCGACGACTACCCAACGCCGATCCTGCCCAACTGCGACGACAGCCCGTCCAAAGACGCCTACCTGGCACGCGGCTGGGCGAAGCGGCCGGTCGCGCGTGAGTCGCTGCACGACCTGTTCTTCAACCCCGGCGAGGGACGCAACCTGGTCGGTGACCCGTCCTATGCGCCGGTGCTCGCGGATCTGCGGGCGCGGCTGCAGCGGTGGATGGAGGACACGTCTGACCCGCTGCTCGACGGGCCGGTCCTCGCCCCGATCGGGGCACGGCTCAACGCCCAGGATCAGCTCTCGGCGGACGAGCCGGCCTACACAGTCGACGCCCCCGGGATGATGACCCGGGCGAGTGCTGCTTAGTCGAGGTCAGCCGAGCACGAGTTCGGCCGCGGCGCGCAGCGTCGCCGGATCGCCACCGATCAGCAGCGTCGTCGCCAGCGACTCACGCCACGCCTCGAGGTCGTGCCGGATCTTGGCCGCCGAGCCGATCAGCGTCAGCTGCGCAAGCAGCGGACGCGGCAGGGCGGCCGCGGCATCGACCTTCTGGCCGGCCAGGTACAGCTCCTGGACGCGCTCGATCTCACGCTCGTAGCCCATCCGGATCGGGACGTTGGCATGAAAGTTGACCTGCTTGGCGCCCATCCCGCCGAAGTACAGCGCGTAGAACGGGCGCACGGCGTCAAGCGCGGCGTCCTCATCGTCGGTGACGACCAGCGGCACCTGCGCGACGACGTCGAACGACTCCGGCGTGCTGCGAGCGCCGGGGCGGTCCAACCCTTCGGTCAGCGCCTCACGGTAGTAACAGTCGTGATGGGGCGAGTAGAACATCGCCAGCCAGCCGTCGCACAGCTCGCCGCCGAGCGCGATGTTCTTCGGTCCTTCGGCGGCAAGATAGATCGGGATCTCGTCGCGTAGGGGATGGATGCTGGACTTCAGCGGCTTGCCGAGGCCGGTGCCGCCGGGATACGGCAGCGGATAGTGGGGCCCGTCGTTGGTGACCGGCCCCTGGCGAGCCCAGATCGTCCGCAGGATCTCGATGTACTCCCGGGTCCGCGCCAGCGGCTTGGCGAACGGCTGCCCATACCAGCCCTCGACGACCTGCGGACCGGAGACGCCAAGCCCCAGCACGAGTCGACCGCCGGACAGATGGTCAAGTGTCATTGCGGCCATCGCGGTCGCAGCCGGAGTGCGCGCGGAGATCTGCACGATCCCGGTTCCGAGCCTGATCGTGCTCGTGGCGGCGCCCCACCAGGCGAGCGGCAGCAGCGCGTCAGAGCCGTAGGCCTCGGCCGTCCAGACCGACTGAAAGCCGAGCCGCTCGGCCTCGAGGACCGTCTCCTGCATGCCCTGCGGCGGGCCGCCGGACCAGTAGCCGATACCGAGCGCGAGCTTCAGATCACGGGCCATGACTTGAGAAGTTCTAGCGGTCGCGGTGCACGAGCGCACGCAGGCGCGACCAGACGCTGCGGTCGGCGTCGCCGTCGCCGTCGCGCTCGGCGGCCCGCTGTGCCTTCCGCCACTCGGCCTCGGTCGGAAGCCTCCCCTGCTGCCGCGCGGCCATCACGCAGGCGGAATGCGCATGGCGCCGCCGTGCGGAATCTCCCTCCGGGGTGATCAGCATGTGCGCCTGCAACGACGGCAGCTGGTTTCCGCACAGCGGGCAGCGATAGGTGGACGGCTTGCGGTTCTGAGCGGTACGGATCGTCCACCAGCGAGGCTTGGGTTGCTTGACCATCGTCGCCTGCAGCATCGCAGCCACTTGGGCAACCCCCGAACGGAGGTCTCTTCACAGCTAGACTTTCGCGTTGAGATGGCGAGCCAGAAGGCAGACGAGCTGAAGGGACTCTCCCGTGCAGAGGCGTTGCGCGCCTCGCCGCGGATGTTCGACTCAGACCTGCTGGACAAGCTCTCACGCGTGCATCCCGCGGTGCCGCCGATCCTGTTCGTCCCGGTGATCGGGGTGCTGTTGGCGCTGGGGTTCGTCCACGGCGTCGGTGCGATGGCGGTCGTCTGGATCCTCGGCGGCTACGTGTTCTGGACGCTGACGGAGTACTGGCTGCACCGGATCGTGTTCCACTTCGAGCCCGAGCAGGGCATCGGCGCCAAGCTGCACTGGATTATCCACGGCGTCCACCACGATCACCCCAACGACCCGATGCGGCTCGTGATGCCGCCGTCGCTGAGCCTGCCGCTCGCGGCCCTGTTCGTCTGGGTGTTCTCGCTGGTGCTCGGCTCGCCCGCGTTCATGCCGTTCGGGGCCGGCTTCCTGGCGGGCTACCTCGGCTACGACATGCTGCACTACCACGTGCATCACCACCGCCCCAAGACGGCGCTCGGCCGCAAGCTGCGGGAGCTGCATATGCGCCATCACTTCCAGAACCACGACCGCGGCTACGGCGTCAGCGCTCCGTTCTGGGACCACGTCTTCGGCACCGCGCCGCAGAAGCGCTAGCGCCTGTCGTTCGAACCCCGGAGCAGATCGGCGCCGGATCATGCCGATCTCGCTCGCGACGCGCCGTACGGCTTACCGTGACGGAGGGGGCGGGATTCGAACCCGCGGTCCGGTGACCCGGACTCCGGTTTTCAAGACCGGTGCATTCGACCACTCTGCCACCCCTCCTGGGGCCCGCGCGATGGTAGCTGGGGGCGTCGGCAAGCGACCGATCCGCAACTGCCCCATCCGCTCCGCGACCCTGTTCTAAGATCCCACGAACCCTCCGGAGAGGTGGCCGAGTGGCTGAAGGCACTCGCCTGCTAAGCGAGTATGGGGGGAAACCTCTATCGCGGGTTCGAATCCCGCCCTCTCCGTTTTCCGCCGCCGCGGCGACCGCGATCGCTGCAGCTCACACGAGCCTCTCGCCCTGCACACCCGTCCTGCGTGGTCGACGACGGAATCTGTGACGATGGCCTGCGTACCAAGCGGGTTGTCATCGGGCTCGGTCGTCGGATCGGCGCGGCTACACTTGGCGACCTCGCGCCCGTAGCTCAGCTGGATAGAGCGTCGGTCTACGGAACCGAAGGTCGGGAGTTCGAATCTCTCCGGGCGCGCTGAGAAAGCCCCGCACAGCGGGGCTTTCCTGCCGTTCAGGGGGCTGTTCCAACTCTGTGACATGTCCCGAATCTGTCCCGGGATAGGCGTAGGATCGGGGCACCATGAGCGACCGCCTCACCCCTCCGAGCGGCCACGTCTTCCGCGTCGAACGGGTCCGTGGGCCTGTCTGGTATGCGAAGTTCCGGCTGCCTGACGGTCACCAAAGCGTCGCGTGATCGGCTCCCCGCAAAGCGGGTCGTCCACGGTAGATGCTCGGGTGTGCGCGCGGAGATTTCAAAGCGGTCCTGGGCCGCAGGGTGTGCCTAGCTGGGGCCCTCACTCACCGGCCCGGCCGAGGCGGCGAGTGTGTCTGCGGCGTGTCGGACAAGGTCCTTGACGATCTCTCCCGCTGGCTTGATGTCGTTGACGACCGAAACCGACTCACCAGCCCACAGAGGGGCGTACTCGATATCGCCGCCGAACTCGGGTGTGGCCATCCCGGTGGCGTAGCGCTGCCAGTCCTCGATCTCACCGGACGTGCTCCGGTTGCGTCCGATCGTTGTCCCTTGACCCGGCCGTTTGCCAGAGGGTGGCCGTCCCGCGGCCTCCCATTCCTCATGGATCCGGTTACGCAGCGTTCGGTGAGGCGCACCAGGCCAGTCGGCATCGAATAGATCGGGGGTGAGGACCGTCTCGGACGCGTTGTTTGAGACGACGCGCTCTTTGTACGCGGGATGAATGCTGGCCTCTTCGCTGGCGACGAACCTCGTTCCGAGTGAGACGCCCTGCGCGCCCAACTCAAGCGCACGCGCGAGCCCGGCGCCATCGCCGATGCCTCCCGAGGCGAGCACCGGCCTGGGGCTCACGGCCTCGACCGTCCTGGGGATGAGCTGCCAGATCGACGTGGTGCCGCGAACATGGCCCCCCGCCTCTACTCCCTGTGCGATCACGGCGTCCACGCCGGCAACGACCGCCGACACGGCCTCCTCGACCGAACCGACCTGGATCAGCGCCTTCAGACCACCGGCGTGCGCCGCCTCGACGAAGGGGGCCGGATCACCCCAAAACAAAACCACCGCAGCCGCGCCCGCGTCCGCCGCCGCCGCGATCTCAGCCAGGATCGCGTCCCGGTCCTCATCGAGATACTCCGGAGGGTCCGTGGCGATGAGCAGGTTCACGCCGAACGGCCGGCCCGTCAATCCCCGCGTTCGCTCGACCTCAGCACGAATGACCTCCAGCGGCATCCCGGTCGCACCCCACCCGCATTGGAGACGGCGGCCACGAGCTCCGGGCCCGCTCCGGCCGAGAACCCAACCGATAACACCGGGAACCGACAGCCGAGCAGGGAACACAACGGCGTATCCAGCGAGACGGGCATTCGGATCGATCATCTCACCGCTGGCCAAGCGCGACAAGGGCGGCCACAGATCAAGAGAACGCCGCGGGCCGGGGAGCGGGTCACCTGCTCGACACGCCAAGTACGAACGAACGACCAGCCGTTTCGGACGGCGATCGACTCGCCGGCGGGACTGCCGCTCTCTGACTCGAACGATGCGAAGCGGAAGCGGCCAGCTCGTGGCTGCTGCGGCGACGTCGCAGAAGTCCGTGGCTCGCTGAGAGGCTCGCTATTCCGGAGATGCCGTTGACACGGTCAACGACGGGCACTGACCGAGGGAAAAGCCTCCCGCACATCGCTTGTCGGGTGCCGGGCCCGGTGCTCCGCTCCCCAGGTCAGGCTTCTGGGTTGATGCCCATTGCGACACCGGCACCGTCTCGATGTCGTAACCGGTCGGTGGCTTTGGCTTGGTTTCGTCACAAAATTCGCGGCGTGGACATGTACTTGTGATGCGACTTGTTTGTCGTGAACGATGGTCGGACCGGAAGCTTCTGTCAGCGATCGCTGACTGTGATCGGGCGCGGTCCCCCGGCGGTCGCGGTGGATCACGCGACACACACGATCTATGTGGCCAACGGCAGCGACGCCAACGGCCCCAACGCCGGGTCTACACACCTGGTCTACCCACCCGTGCACCCTCGCACTCACCGTTGCGCACGACGACTGCGCCGAGCGCGACGCGATCCTTACCGGCACCTGAAAAGGCTGAGCCGAACACCCCGAAAGGACCGGGATCATGAACATGCGCCTTTCAGCGCCAATCGCGGTCGCGGTCGTGGTCGCGGTCACCATCGCCGTGCCCACGCAAGCCCATGCCGAGTACCGGGTGCGCGCGGTCCAGGCCACACGCATGCGAGACGCTCGGGCAAGCGCGGTCTGGCCCGCGACCGACCACCGGTGGAGCGCGCCGACCGATACCGCGCAGTCCCCACTGGGCAGCCTCAGCGATCCGTTCGGGTCCGGGTCGGCGCTCGTCGGCTCCGCTCCGGTCGGCAACGGCCCGGACTTCACGGCGGTCGACCCGGCGACGCACACGCTGTATGTGACCAACGGCTTTAACGAGGACGGCAACGGGGATGGCGGCAACACCGTCTCGGTGATCGACGCGCGCCACTGCAACGCACGGGATGTCTCGCGGTGCAAGGGGCCGTGGCCGACGCTCACGGTCGGGAGCGATCCGAACGCTGATCCGAGCGCGGTCGCGATCGACCGGCAGACCGACACGCTCTACGTAGCGGACGCGAGCGACAACACCGTGGCGGTGTTCAACGGCGCGACCTGCAACGCCGAGACGAGCGCGGGTTGCGGGCAGACGCCGGCGATGGTCCCGGTCGGGATGCTGCCGGTCGCGATCTTCGACGACCCGGCCAACCACACCGTGTACATCCCCAACGGCATCGAGGACGACGTCCTCGATGCTTGACAGCGCGACGTGCAACGCGACCGATCTCGCAGCCTGTCCGACCACGCCCCCGCCGACCGTCATGATCCCTAGCAACCCGGTCGCCGGTGCCGTGGACCTTTCGACTCACACGGTGTACGTGACCGTGTGCGGGGACCCGAACTTCGGGTGCCCGGCCGGCATCAACGGCGTTTCGGTGTTCGACGCGAGCACCTGCAACGCGACCGTGCAATCGGGATGCAACGAGCTCGGCACGATACCGACCGCATTTCCCCCCATCGGCGACGCCCAGGTCGACCCCGCGAACCAGACCCTGTACATGGCCGACGGTGACAACACGGTCTCAGCGTTTGACCTGCGTCGCTGCAACGCCGCCGACCTCGCCGGCTGCGCGACCGACACGCCCGGCACCGCGACCTTGCCGGGGCAGGGCTTCGCGGTCGCGCTGTGGGTCGCGGTTGACCCCGCCAATCACAGCGTGTACGTGACCAACCAGAAGGACGACTCGGTGATCGTCGTCAACGCGAACGTCTGTAACGGCCGCGATCTGGCGGGATGCGCGACGCTCGACCCGCCGGAGATCCACACCGGCGCCGACCCGGAGGTCCTCACCCTCGACCCGCAGACCCAGACGCTCTACACCGCCAACCAGGTCGACAACGACGTGTCGGTCATCGACGCGACGCGCTGCGACGCGCAGACCACCAGCGGCTGCCGCGCGCGGGTACCCGAAGTGCCGAACGTCTCCGGAGGGCTCGCGGCCGATCCCGCCGTCCACACCACCTATGTCGCGAGCAGCGCCACCGCGGTGGCGATGATCGACGACAGCACCTGCAACGCCTTCCACCCGGGCGGGTGCGCCCAGACACCGCCGAGCGTGACCGTCGGCACCTACCCATCCGCTGTCGCGGTCGACCCGAACACGCACACCGTGTACGTCGCGGACGCCGGCGCCGGCACCAGCGGGACGATCAGTGTCTTCGACGACCGCACCTGCAACGCCACCACCCAGATCGGCTGCGCGACTGTCTCCACGCTGAGCGTCCCCGATGGGAATCCTGTCGGGATCGCGGTCAACGCGCGGACCGACACGCTCTATGTCGCCACGCTCACCAGCAACGGCGGCCCGAACCTGATCTCGGTGTTCAGCGGCAGTACCTGCAACGCCACCACCACCAGCGGTTGCGGACAGACGCCCGCGAACGCGGCAACCGGCCCCGACGGCGGCGCGTCCTTCGCCTCCACCGAGTCCGTCGCCGTGAACGCCGGGACGAACACCGTCTACGCGACCAGCGATGTCCTCGACGCCAACCCATACATAGGCGACAGCGTCTACGTGATCAACGGCACCACCTGCGACGCCGCCAACCAAACCGGCTGCGACCAGACGCCCGCGACCGTCACGCTCAACCAGCTGCCATCAAACCCGTTCGGGATCCCGGGCCAGCAGCCCAACCCGTTCGCGATCGCAGTCGACCCGGCAACCGACACTGTCTACACCGCAAACATCGCCAACGGCGAGGGGCCCGGCACCGTCTCGGTCATCAACGGCAACATCTGCAACGCACACAACAAGAGCGGCTGCGACCAGACCCCCGCCACCGCACCAGCCGGCTTCGGCACCGCCGGAATCGCGGTCGATCCGGCAAGCCACCAAGTCGTCGCCACCAACATCGAGGACACCAGCATCAGCACGATCAACGGGCGCGCCTGCAACGCAGTCAACTCCGAAGGCTGTGACCGCACACAAACCCAAGCGATCGTCGGTGACTATCCCGACGGGATCACCATCGACCCGGCGCTCGCGACCGCCTACATCGCCGACGGCGAAGGCATCTCCGTAGCACCACTACGTCCCCGACACTGAACGAGCGCACACCGCGATCTGGCGGCATTGCGATTCTGACCAAGGCGGCGCTCAACACACCGGTCTCCGCCGAATCCGGGACCGCCGGAGCCTCTGGCGCTAGCCAGACGCTGGCGTCAGGCCGGCGGGTTGGGTGCCGGCTCGGCCGTGCGCCACAACGGATCGGCCACGCCGGTCGTGAGCCTCGCGCAGCAAGCCGTCACGCCGTCGCTCGTGGTGCTGCACGTCGCGGGCCGCGCCGCTCAGACCCCCGCGCTGCCCGGCAACGCAACCCTGGTCAAGCGATCCACCGACGTCATCACGCCGGGTCGCGCGCCGACGGTCTCGACGGGCTATGACCTGTACCAGGACAACGGTGACTACTACTACGGTCAGACGTTCGCGGCCTTGCGTTCGGCGGCCAGCGATCCCTCGCCGTCTGATGCGCACGGCGCGCCGTTCGGTCAGATCGTCGCCGCCGCGGCCGCCTCGGCAGATCTGACCCCGACGCAGGCCGCCGACAAGCTCCTGGCGGCTGACCCGCACCCCACGCCCAAGGTCGGACAGGCCGACACGACGCAAGGCAAGCCGTTCACCTGGACTCAGGCTGCGGTCGACCGGGACCTGGACGGCATCGAATGGGAGGCAATCAGCGCAGCGCTCGAGGGCGGCGCCGGAAAGCCGCAGGTCCGCGCCGGAGCGCTGCGCGCGGCGGCAGCGATGCCCAACACGACCGTGACCAGCACGACCGACGACGGTCAACCGGTCGTCGAGGTCACCTGGCACGAGGGGCCTGGTCAATATGTCGAGAGCCTGACCGTCGACAGCCAGACCGGAGTTCTGCTCCTCGCACGCAACGGCGGCAGCCCGAACGGCGTGACCAGCACCACGACCTACAACGTCAGCCGGGTCACCGCACCGAGCCTCACCGCGGCGCACTAACACCCCAGACGGAGTCGCAGAACGCCAGGCGCGCTGCCGCTCACAGCCCGACATCCAGCAGCATCAACTGCTGGGCGTCGCGGGCCAGCGAGCGTCATAAATGACGCAGCGTCGCGTCTGCGCTGCCGCTCAGGCCCGACGAACCACCAACCCAGGATGATCACTCAGCCTTCGCAGTCGAGACTGCTGGTCTCACAGTTCGACCGCCGCTCGCAGATCGAGGGGCGGAAGCGCGCCATCGCGTGTTTGCACCACCGAGACGTGGCGGCAAGCAGGCGTAGCGGTCGAAGCTGAAGCCCGCGCCGAACCGGAGCTGGCTTCCGTGCTGCGCGCCCTGGCCAGCCGGTCTTCTCCTCGCCTGGCTCGCTCTCTCGGGCACGTGGCCGGAGCGACGCTCCTGGTTGCGCACGGCGAGGTCTGATGGTTTGCGCGAGCGCAATGCGGACGGCTTGCGCGCCAGACTGAGCGATGCTCTTGCGCGAAGGTCGGTCAGGCCAGCTGGATGTGCTCGGCTCGGTCGTCGGCCGCGAGCGCGCCGGCGAGCTGCTGTCGTCCGGGTACGTCCAGTTTTTTGTAGGCGTTGCCGAGGTGCATCTCGATTGTCTTTCGAGTTACGAACAGGGCCTGGGCGATTGCCGGGTTGCTCATCCCGGAGGCGGCCATCTCGGTGACCCGTCGCTCGCTGGGTGTCAGCGAGTCCAGGCCGGCCAGGGCTGCTCGCCGCAGCCGGACGCCGGTGGCCGCCAGTTCCTCGCCAGCGCGTTTAACGAGGACCGGGCTGCCGCAGCGGCGCGCGAGCTCATAGCCGGTGCGAAGGTGTTGACGTGCCGCTTTGCGCTGGCCTGCTCGGCGCACGTTCGATCCGAGTTCGATCAGTGCTCGTGCATGCTCGACGCGTGCCGACGAGTCGTTCAGGACGGTCACGGCCTCGGTGAGCAGGCGCTGCGCCTGCTCACCCTCGGAGAGCAGACCGAGGGTCCGCAGAGCGACGCCGAGCGGCCGTGGCACGCCCGCCTGGCGCGCGAGTGTGAGCTGCTCCTCGGCGAGCCGGTGGGCCTCGGCCCGCTCCCCGCGAGCGCTGAGCGCCAGCGCGGCATCGGTCCGCCACAGCAGGGCCACCGACGCCAACGGGCCCATTTGCGCGCGCTCGCAGTCGAGCAGGTCGGACAGACCCTCGTCCGCCAGGCCGCCGGCGAGACGGGCGCGCCCGCGCGAGGCCTGTGCCCAGCGGTACATCTGCTGCTCGGGCAGCGCGCCGCCGAGGCCGCTGTCCTCGAACAGGCGTACCGCCGCCTGGGGGTCTCCGCGCTCGAGCTGACATTCGGCCAGCACAGCGACCGCGAGAGGCAGAACCGAGGCCCAGCCGGCCTCGAGCTGGGCGTCAATCGAGATCCGGGCGTCGGCCTCGGCCTCGGCCAGCTCCCCCGCCAGCCAGCGCAGCTGGCTCCGGACCGCCAGCGCGATACTCGTCCCCAACAGTGAGCCCCGGCCACTTGCTTCGTGCAGCGCTTCGCTCAGCCATCGGTGCGCCAGGTCCAGGCGCTCGGCTCGCTCGAACACGTAGATCAGCAGGTAGAGCGCCGGCGAGTCTGCCGACTGCTCGGCCAGCAGCTGGCCATCTCCCATCGCCAGCTGAGCCAGGTCCAGGAGCTCCTCGGTGCAAGCGAGCTCCGTCGAGCGTAGGTGCGCGTAGCTCGCGAGCACCAGACGCTCGCCCAGCGTCTCGCCGGCCAACCCCGGCGCGAGCCGCCGGAGGCGCGCGCTAACGCGTGGCGTCAAGGACACCTCGAGCTGTCCGAGCGCGCACAGCTCGCCTTCGAGCCGCAGCTCGAGCTCCGGGTCTCGACCGCCGAGCGCCATAACCCCTCGCTCCAATGCCGCCACCGCCTCCGACAGTCGTCCCAGCATCGCCAGCCCCAACCCCAATTCGCGGGTGGCGGCGACGATCTCCTCGATGCTCCCGACGAGCTCGACCGCCTCCTCCAGGTGGTCGATCGCCTCGGGTCGACCCACCCGCGCCTCCGCCGCTCCCAACTCGCCCAATATCGGGCCGCGCGCCTCGTGGCCGGGCTGTTCCTGCAGCGCGCGCTTCAGGTAGAGCGCCGCCGTCTCGGGAGCGCCTCGCTTGACCGCGCGCGCGGCGCACTGGCGCAGGATGGCCACGCTCTCCGAATCGCGCCGCGGCTCGCACTGCAGGAGGTGCGCGGCGATCTGCTCCGGTGCCACCCGCGCTGCGAGCACGTCAGCCGCGCGCCGGTGCTCATATCGGCGCAAACCCGTCGGCAGATCGCCGTAGATCGCCTCGCGCATCAGCGGATGCGCGAACTGCAGCGGTATTCCCGGTAGCAGGAACCCGACCCTGACCAGTGCGTCCATGGCATCCGCAGCGTCGCGATCGCTCAACTCGGCCAGGCGGGCGGCGTCCACGAGCTGCGCGTCGGTGCCGAGCACTGCGAGCGCGCGGGCGAGTGCGGCTGCCTCCTCAGGCAGCCTGGCCAGCCGTCGGAGCACGCTTCTGCTCACCGTCTCGGGAAGCAGGCGCTCGATCTGCTGCGCCGCCTCCGGGCGGTCGGGAGCGATCTCGGCCTCGGCCAGCGCGGCCGTGAGTTCGTGCAGGACAAACGGATTCCCGGCGCTGCGCTGATGGCACGCCTGTGCGACCTCGGAGACTGGCGGTGTCCCCAGCGCGGCTCCGACAAACGCGCCCACCGCGCCAATACTCAACGGCCGGGGCTCCAATGTGCGCGTCAGCGGCTCGGCGGCGATCGTCTGCAGTAACGCCGAGTCCTCTGCGTCCTCCTCGACGCGGATCGCCAGCACGACCAGGACCCGCAAATCCGCCAAGCGCCGCGCGAGATACGCAAGCCAACGGAGCGACTGCTCGTCCGCCCATTGCGCATCATCGACCGCTAGCAGGAGCGGACGCCGCGAGGCGAGGTTCGCGCACAGCCAATAGAGCCCATGCATCACCGCGAACAGCCGATCGCCGGTGGTCACGCCGCCACGATCCTCATCGAGTCCCACCGCCGGTCCCGCCAACGCGGCCGCCCCCGCCAGCGCCGCCGAACGCTCGACGGCGCCAAGCTCGCTCAGCGCCGGTCCGAACAGCTGGCGCACGACCCCGAATGCGAAATCCCGCTCGAGCTCACCCCCCCGGCCGCGCAGCACGGATCTTCCCGCGCGCGCTGCACGCTCGCCGGCCTCGGCCACGAGCCTGCTCTTACCAATCCCAGGCGCGCCCCGCACCAGCACCAACCCGCCCATCGCCACCAACGCCGAGTCCAGCGCCGCCAGCTCCGACTCGCGCTCCAACAGCAGATTCATTCCGTGGCTCCTGTCTGAGGCCCGCGATTATGCCCGACCCGATTCCGGCGTGGCCCTACAGAGCGAGCAAAAAGTAGGGAGGGTCCCCATTGCCAACCCCCCAGCCCCGTGTTTTGATCGAAAAAAAGCCAAGCGGGGGGTTGCAGATGGGGTCATGGGGGAGCACGCGGACGCTGACGGCGGTCGCAGCGGCGCTGAGCGCGACAGCGGCGGTTGCCGTACCGGCGATCGCCGCATCCGGGGGCCCTCGCCACTCGGTGGCGAGCCGTTCGGCGGAGCATGCGATGAGTTCGTCGCGCCACAAGCCACCGGTCAAGCGCGGACGGCGCGGACCGGTCGGGCCGGCGGGACCACGCGGGCCGAGCGGGCCGGCAGGTGCCACCGGGCCGAAAGGTGCCACCGGGCCGAAAGGTGCCACCGGGCCGAAAGGTGCCACCGGGCCAGCGGGTGCCACCGGTGCGACCGGTGCCACCGGTGCCAGCGGGATCAGCGGACTGAGCCTCGCCTACTTCGAGGGGCACCCGACCACTCCGACGCCGTTGACCAGCGCGTTCACCACCGACGTGAGCACGGATGACAGCGGCCCCGACGAGTCCGACCAGAATCTCACGATCACCGACCCCGCCGGAGCGCTCGTGCTCGTCGACGGCAACCAAGAGATCGTCGCCGGCACGACGGAAACCTACGGCATCTGCCGGTTGGGCTCCTACGATCTCACGACCGGAGGGACCACCGATCTTTTCGGGGATGGCGCCTACTTTGATGCCAAACCCAGCATCGGTGACACCGCGAGCGAATCGGCATCGACGTTCCTGCCGCCCGGCCAGTACTCGATCAGCTTCTTCTGCCTCAGCTCCAACAACGCCGGCGGCACGGCCGGCGGCGGGGACATCAACGCCGTGGCCTACCCGAACTAGCCTGTCGCGCATCGCCGGCTGACGCGTCGGATTGCGAATTCGGTGCGACCCGCGGATTTTGACGCTCCCCCTGGCGGCAGCCCAGCCGGCGGGCGGGACCAGGCCGGCGCACACGAGGAGCAACAGCCGCCCGCGGGCCTGCGTGGCCGTCGGCGGCAGGGGCTAGTGCCATGCGGTGAGGTCGGTCAGCCGCAGCGCGCTGCCCCGGCTCCTGAGCAGGACGGGGCGACTGCCGCTGGCGAGCAGTCCGATCGCTCCCAGTCCCAGCAACGTCAGCGTGACCAGGTCGGCCGCCGGGGCGCCCGAGCCCACCGCGGACTCCGCGTTGGTGAAGAGCACGGCGGGATAGCTGGCCGCGAAGACCCACGCAAACCGGTTCGGCCCCATCATGACGCCGCCGCCGAGTTGAAAGCCGAGCCCCATCAGCAGGATCCCGACGACTCCCGAAGGCGCCGTCAGGGTCACGACGAACAGCGACTCCCACGCGACGACGGCACAGCAGGCTACCCGCCCGAGCGCGGGGCGTCGGCGCAGCAGCGCGCCGCCGGTACAGCACTCCGTCCGAAGTCTGGAAGCTCGACGTTTGAGCCGGAGGTTGTTGCTGTCAGATCAGAACGTCGCGCCGCGAGATCGCCGCGAGATTCTTCGCGCTTGGACAGAAACACGACTTGCGGCGTTCGCCGACCTGGAAGAGCTGGCCCAGGTGCGTCTCGAAGACTTGGAGCGGCGACGATGCTGCGGCGAGCGCGCCGTCGAGTTGCGCTGCGACGACGTTGACGTGTTGCGGCGGTAGGGTGAGCTCGATCTTGCCGTCGTGCTGGAGCAGCTAGCGGGGGCGCACGAGCGTGATGCCGACCAGCTGGCCATCGGCGTCGAATCGCAGCGCATGGCCCTCTGGCGACTCGTCGAAGTCCACCGCGGTCCGCGGGTCGGCGTCCCGCGATGAGACCGCCGCGGTTCGATGCTTCGGTGGACTGATCGTGCATCAGCGTCTGGCTGAAGGCCGACGTGAACACCGCGGCGCGTTCGCTCGCGGGCCGGGCGTGCAGGTAGCGGCTCGTGGTGGCCAGCTGCGAGTGACCCATCGCTTCTCTGACGCTGACCAGGTCGATCCCGCCAGCGACCAGCAGCGACCCGAACGTATGTCGCAGGTCACGCCAGCGTCATGGGCGCAGGCCGGCTGCATCCCGCGCGCGCTTGTAGCGCCGGCGCAGCGCCGATCCGTCAAGGCGGCGGCCGAGTGACCACTTGGCATGTGGACTTCTCCTTTGCTGGTGGTCTGCGACCGATCGCAGCGAATGAATGGCTTCTTGAGGGGAAAACGGGGCCCGCACGGCGGAGCGACGAGCACGGGTCGGTTGGCCTATGGGGTGGAGGCGGTGACGGTCACTTCCGGCCAGTCAGAGTTGGCCGACTGTTCCGCAGAGGTCTCGCGTAGGCGCCGGGGTTGCTTGGTGATCGTTCGCCCCAGATCACGGCGGGTGATCTGGGGCGGCTGGTCGAGGATTACTGGTTGTCTGTGAGGCCTGCCGGCAGGAGGAGCATCTCGGTGTAGTCGAACGTCGCGATGTCATGGACGATGAACGGCAGTTCCGCCATCCGCTCCCGCGCTTCGTCGGCGGTCACGTCCGCGAGGATCAACACGGGACCTGCGGGTTTACCTGCCTTATCCACCGTGAGGTAGATGTCCTTGACGAGGCCTTCGGCTCGCAGCGGAGCGATGAAGGCACCTTCCTCGGGCAGCAGGTGCTGGTATTCCTTGCCGGTCAGCTGTCCGATCATGAGTACGTGCATGGTTTCTCCTAGTGGTGGTGGCTTGTTGGGGAACTTCTGTGCGGTGGTACGGCCGCGTGCGTTAGGCGGCCTGGAGCGACGCCCACCGCTCGAGGGTCTTCAGCTCGGGGCCGATCTGTCGTAGTGCTGGAATGTCGGCGTCAAAGCCGACCTCTCCGATCCACGTGAACATCGTCGTGATCTCCGCTGGGATCCGTTTGCGCATCGGTCCTGGCAGCCGTACCGAGAACAGCGGTGAGCGGCCGCCTCGCTTCAGGGCCTCGATTGCTAGCGGCCTCGTCAGAGAATCGCCGGCCAACGAGATCGTCTGGCCGATGAATCTCTCAGGGTCGGCGAAGGCTGCGGACACGAACCCGCCGATATCGTTGACATCGATCAACTGCAGCGGCTTGGTATCTGGCACGTAGGTCTTCCAGAGCGACATGACCATCGCTCGGAACGCGGCCCGTTCCAGGTTCTCCATGAACATGACGGGTCGCAGAATCGTCGCCGGAAGCTCGAGCGAGCGAATGTGCTGCTCGATCTGCCATTTGCCTTCGTAGTGAGGCACGCCCGAGTCGGTGTCAACACCGGAAGTGGACGAGTAGACAAAGTGGCTCACCCCGGCCTCGGCGGCCGCGGTCGCCAAGAGCTTCCCCTGCCGCTCCTCGGCGACAACTCCTTGGGGCTGGAAGCTCTGCACGCTGAAGACGCCGTATGCGTCTCGCACAGATTGGGCGACCGAAGCTTCGTCGTCGAGGTCGCCCTTGACCAGCTGCACGCCCCTCGCCTCCAGGGCCTGGGCGCGGGCTGACGCCGGATCGCGAACGAAGGCGCGAACCTCCCAGTCATGGTCTTCCCGGTGGTCGAGCAGGGACCGGATGACGGCGCCACCTTGGTTCCCGGTGGCGCCGGTGATGAGCAGTATGCGTTTTGACATGGAGACCTCGAGTGCCAGACAATGGATTAGATTTTCCTTTCCGGATAGATAATAGAACACCCGTTGGGGCGCGAAGTCAATTCTTTTTTCTTTCCGCAGCGCTATTCTTAATCACGATGAACCCTCCACCCTCTGCCCACCGATCGCGCGGACGTCCCCCGGCCGCGAACGCGGAATCGCACACGCTGATCCTCGACGCCGTCTATGAGCTGTTGCAGGAGCGCTCGGTCCGTGACCTCACCATCGAGGGCATCGCCAAGCGGGCTGGGGTGAGCAAGCCAACGATCCACAAGTGGTGGCCGACCAAGGCCGATCTGGTCCTGGCGATGTTCCAAGAGCGCCTCGATAGCCAAGCGCCTCCGCCAGCGACCGAGCCGATGTCCGGTCAGGACGCCGTCAGGTTCACGGTTCGTCAGCTGGTGAAACGGTTCAACGGGCTGTTCGGCAAGGTCATGGCCGACCTGATCGCCGAAGGCCAGAGCGAACCAGCCGTCCTCGAAACCCTCTACGCGCGGCACATGCGAGACCGCCGAGCAGCGACCGTCGCCAACGTCGAACGCGCTCGAGCGGCGGGCGAGCTACCCGCCGACGCCGACCCGGAACTGCTCGTCGACACCATCTTCGCCCCGCTCTACTACCGCCTACTGCTCCGCCACGAACCCCTGACCCAGACATACGCCGACGCACTGGTCGACCAAGCGTTCAGCACACATCAACCGCGAACCGGGACCGGCGAATAAACCCGCGCTCCTGGCGACGACTCCCAAGACAGCGCAACAGTGCGAAGGAGAAGTTCAGCCGGTCGGCGCAGAGATGCCTCAGCCACCGACCGCGCCTATCCAAAGAGGTAACCGCGCTCGGCGCGGTGTTCGTGGTGTTTCAGTGGGGGGCGGGCCAGCTCATTATCTCGAGATCACCCCCGGGGGACTGTCTCCTACGTGCCGATCATCCTGCTGGCGGTCATCTTCGGACTGTCCAACGACTACGAGGTGTTCGTCGTCTCGCGCATCAAGGACGAACGCGACGGTGGCGCCGACCCCGTCGAGGCGGTGCGCGACGGCACCAGGATCGGCGTCCAGGGAGTCTCGGCCGCCTCGCCGATCATGTTCTTCGTATTCGTCTCGTTTCGCCTCGCCCGCGACGTGACCGTCCGGGTGATCGGCTTCGGGACGGCGGTTGGGGTGCTGCTCGACGCGTTGTCGTGCGCCTGACGCTCGTGCCGGCAGTGATGACCCGGCTGCGCGAGCGGTTCTGGACGGCCGGCGCCCGGGAACGCTCACGGCGGCGATGGTCGCCCGGCGCCCGGGGGCGACGCTCGTACGATCAGACGCACGATGACGCGTAATGCTCCGACGCCGATCGACGCACCGCCCCCCGCCCCCGGCGAGGAGCGGTCGAGGGCGCTCGCGCTCGTCAACACGGCGCTCGAGCCGCGCGGACGGCCGCTTGAGCTGCTGCCCGACGAGCGCGCGCTGGGCGCATGGCTGCAAACCCACGGGATCACGCCCCCGAGACAGACCCGGCTCGGCGCCGACGGCCTTGAGCGCATCCAGCAGTTGCGCGCCGCGATCCGCGCGGTGTTCACCGCCCGCGCCCGCCGTCAGGCGCCGCCCGCCGGGGCGCTGGACACGATCAACGTGGCGGCGAGGCTGGCAGCGCCGGTACCGCAGCTGCGCTGGACGGCGAGCGGCCCGGAGCGGACGAGCACAGCGCCGGGCGACGCCGCACCGGGGGACGCGGTGCTCGCACAGCTGGCGGCCGACGCGATCGACACGGTCACCGGCGAGACCGCGGATCAGCTGCGCCGGTGCGAGGCGCCCGGCTGCAACCGGCTGTTCCTCGCTGACCACCACCGTCGGCGGTGGTGCTCACGCGCGTGCGGGGACCGCGCCCGCGTCGCGCGGCATTACCGAAAGCATCATCCGGACGCGGCGGCACAGGCTAATGCTTAGCAGTCTGAGCATCCATTAGACGCCGATAGCATGCGGAGGCACCGGCGCACAGCACCGCGCCGTACCGCTGG
>Ga0302326_10003217_pt1 | contig 38676 bp, 41 predicted proteins | sample Palsa_T0_3_FD_202264 | JGI IMG/M metagenome (GOLD analysis project Ga0302326, IMG submission 202264) | Peat permafrost microbial communities from Stordalen Mire near Abisko, Sweden - Palsa_T0_3 | ecosystem: Environmental > Terrestrial > Soil > Palsa > Peat permafrost | place: Sweden: Abisko... | reverse complement strand
CAGCTGAAGAAAGTGTTCTGCCCTTCGGCTCCTGTAAAACGGCAATTTGCAGGGATTCGGCAAATTCCCGTCGTTCATTTTCATACACATCGCAGGGACTATACTGGCTTGATACTACTTTGGATTTTCTCCCCTTGCGCTGCTCAGGCCGTCCACCGTCCCATCCCGTCGTGGGCGGCACAACCACCCCGGTAGCGCCGGCACTCCCCGTAGCGCCGGCACTCCTGCCGGCGTAGCACAACCACTCCTGGTTGTGGATCTGTTCGTCCGGGTCTGGCTGTCCGTCCAACAAAAATCTCACCCGGCCGATCCGTAGCGTCTCTAATTTTCGCCCCTTTTGGCGACATCTTATTACCCAGTGCGGCCGTCGCTGCGCGAGGGTCTGGCCGTCCGTCCAACGAAAATCCTACGCCGGCCCATCTGTCACCACCTCGCTTGGTTCCATTTGACGACCTCTGCCCTCCTAGTGGGTTCTTCGCCGGCGACCCTACCATTCCGCACAGACCAACAAAAGAGATCATTCCTGTGGACGCCCGTCCGTCCACCCCACCCCGGCGGCACAACCACTCCGGTAGCGCCGGCGCTACGGACGGTCGTAGAACCGGGCGGAGGGCCGGAGCAGCGAAAGGGGAGGAAAATCCAAAATAGTACCAAGCCAGTATAGTCCCTGCGATGTGTATGAAAAGAAAGGGCGGGAATTAGTCGAATGCCGGCAAAAATTAGAAAAACTGCGCGGCGAAGGCGGAGCATCTTGTTAGCCGGACGACCAGAGCCACAACCAGAGTGGTTGTGCCACGCCGGCAGGAGTGCCGGCGCTACGGACGATCGGAGGTCGCGCCGGCGCCCCGAAAAAACCTAGGGCACTACTGGCAGGTCGATGAAACTGGGCTGGTCGGGCGTATGCCAGATCTGCTGCGTGGCTTTCTGGTAGTCACCGGGCTTGGCGTCGAAAATGTTGGGCACGTACTTTTGCGGGTTGCGATCGTATAGGGGGAAGAGAGTCGACTGCACTTGGACCATGATCCGGTGGCCTGGCTGAAAAACGTGGTTCACCGTGGGCAGGCCGAAGCGGTATGGCAACGGCTGGTTTGGGGTGAGCGCTGCGGGATACTCGAAGCTGGTGCGGTAGCGTCCGCGGAAAATGTCCAGCGCGATGGCCAGCTCGTAGCCGCCCATCGCCGGTTGCGAGGGGACCGTGTCGGGATAGACGTCGATCAGCTTCACTACCCAGTCGCTGTCGCTGCCGCTGGTGGCGGCGTATAGGTTCACTTCGGGGACTCCGCTGAGGCGCAGCGGCGCGGTGAGCGGAGCACTCACGTAGGTGAGCACGTCCGGGCGGCCGTCGACGAATCGCTGATCGTCGACCAGCCAGTGTCGCCATCCGTCGGAGTCGCTTGAGACCACCGGACGCCTGCGATACGGTACGGGCTTCGCCGGATCGGAAACGTACTCGTCGAATCCCGAAGCCGCGCCGGCGCCGGCTGCGTTTGCGCCGCCCGCGCTCGTACCGGTTGCGCTTGCCGCGGTTGGCTTATTGAACGACAACGCGCCGTTCGCCGCCAGATAGAGAGCCTGGGGTTTGTTGGCGCAGCCCTCATCGCAACTCAGCGGCCAGGATTTGAAGCGGTCCCAATGATTCTCGCCGGTGTTGTAGATGAAGACCGGCGGGGTATCGGCCTTGGGCGCGTCGTCGAGCAAGTATTGATTGAAAAATGGGAGCAGCACATCGCGGCGAAACTGCAGGGTGGTGTCGCCATCCCACATCAGCGGACCGAGCGAGAAGCCTTCGTAGTTCACTTGGCTATGCCGCCACGGTCCCATCACTAGAAAATTCTTGTCGTTCTGAAGGTCTTTCGGTTCTACCGCTTGGTAACTGTGGATCGCGCCCCACATGTCTTCCTGGTCCCACAGGCCTTGCAGCCACATCACCGGGACTTTCAGCGGGGCCTTGGCCATGATCTTGTCGAGCGCCAGGCCCTGCCAGAACGCGTCGTACGCGGGATGCTCTTCCGTTTTCAGCCAGAACGGAAGTTGGCCGGCGCCGTAGTAGCGCGCGAAATCGCCGGCCGAGCCGCGGACCAGAAAATTAGTGTAATCGTCATAATTTTCGCGCGCCAGCGTAACGCCTTTGCCGCGTGCCACGGTCTGGCCGGCAAAGTAGTCGATATTATTTTGGCGAAACGCGCCGTAGTGAAACCAGTCGTCACCCATCCAGCCATCTACCATCGGGCTCTCGGGCGCGGCCACTTTCAGCGCGGGATGAGGATCGATCAGCGCCATCACTACGGTAAAACCTTCGTAGGAGGAGCCCAGCATTCCGACTTTGCCGTTGGACTGGTGGACATTCTTTACCAGCCAGTCGATGGTGTCGTAGGCGTCGGTGGTGTCGTCGCTGCCGCTGCTGTTCAACGGGCCGATCGGAGGAGGCGTCATCAGATACGCGCCTTCCGATCCATATTTGCCGCGCACGTCTTGAAATACGCGGATGTAGCCGGCCTTGACGAACACATCGTCGCCCTGCGGCAGCACGTCGAGCATGTGCGGCGAGTCGACGCGCGCGGCGCGGCCGGCGGCGTCATAGCAAGTGCGCGTCAGCAGCATCGGGGCATGCGTCGCGTTTTTTGGAATTACGATCACGGTGAAGAGCAGTACGCCGTCGCGCATCGGGATCATCTCGACGCGTTTGACGTAGTCGTAGTCCGTCTTCGGCGCCCGGAATTCTTCCGGGACGTCGGATTGGATGGCTTGAATCTGGCTCTGGGTCTGGCTCTGGCTTTGGGTCTGCGCTTGCCCTTGAGCTTGCGCGAGCGACGGCAAACTCGTCAACGTGAGAGCCACAGCAACAGCCGCTGCGCGGCAGAAGAAAGAGTTCATAGGTGCCTTTGCTTCGTCCGAGCCGCGGTTAGCGTCGCGCCGCTCGGATCGGTAATGTATTCGTTGAATACGAGTCCCAGCAATATATCACTGAAGCGCGTGGGCATCGGCGGGGGAGTGCCAAGTAGCGGAGAGCGGGTTCGGACTCAAGCGCTAAATCGCTCCGCGGCGCGAGCCTTCGCTTTGGCCGCCTCTTCTTCGCGATTCTTCGGCGGCGCGGTGGTTTCGAGTGAATGCAGAAGGCGAGCGGAGATGGCGGCTACTTCATCGACCGCGGCCAGGAATGAGTCTTCGTTGGCCTTCGACGGCTTGTTGAAGCCGGTGATTTTTCTGACGAACTGCAACGAAGCTGCGCGAACTTCGTCGGTGGTGACCGGCGGATCGAAATTGAAGAGAGTTTTGATGTTTCTGCACATTGGGTCATCACCTCCCGATAGTCATAGCCAGCAAACCTGCGCGAACGACGGCCGCTTCAAAACGACTGCCCGCCGGAAGGACAAGGATACGACGCGGTCATCGGTTCTCAAAGTTGCCCGCTCGCGCCCGGCCTATCGGAGGAGAGCGGTGGGAGCGGCCCCTGGGCGCGCTATTTGCTGGCGGGCGAGTGGATCTCGGCGATAAAGCCGCCGGGAAATTGCACCAGGGCCGCATCGCGCCGATCGGCGCTATAGGGAGCAACCAGGATGGCCACGCCTGCTGCGTTGGCTTTGGCGAGAGTATCGGCGAGCCTCGCGACCTCGTAGCCGGTGATCTCGCGTCCGTAGGGAAACGGCAGATGTCCATCGGTGACGAGCACGGTGAGCTTGCCAAAGTTCGATTGGATTCGGATACGGCGATAGGTGTCACTCGGCCGGCCGATCTCGACGCCGGGCGCGTGCGCATCGTCGGAGACGACGCTGCCGTAAGAGAAGGCCAGGAAGCTGCGAAGGAACGCGGCTACTCTGCCGGCGGATACGTAGACGCGGTTCTCCGGAATGATCTGGAGTGGTGGGTAAGACGGCGCGGTGGTGTGCCAGTAGAGTTGGGTGTTGATGCCGCCGGGGAACTGGACGATGGCATCGCGTCCGATCGGATCATTGAAAGGAGCGACCAGGACATCTGCTCCGGCGGCGCGAGCGGCGCGGACAGCGGCATCCAAATCGGTGACCAGATAGCCGGTGCGCTCGGCGCCGAACGGAAATGGGATCGGTGTCTTGAACCCAAAGACCGACAAGATGCCGACGGGCGTGAGCAGCGCTTGGGACATGGTGCTGCTCGGAGTTGGCGTCACGGTGACGACGCCTTGCTTGGAGGCGGTGCCGCCGAAAGTGGCTAAGACACTCGCGACGAAGCGGTCGAAATCTTCCGGCGCGACATAGACGTGAGTGGAATCATATTGCGGCCCGACGGATAGGTCCGGCGTTGCGGTAGCGGCGCGGGCGGGAGCCGGTGTGGCGCCTGGCAGCAACGTTAGACGCGCGCTTCCCACAGTGAGAAGAATTGCGGCCGTGGTCACTGCAAAGGCTCTGGTTATAGGCATCATAATCTCCTCTCTTCGCTCGCGATTAGCGCGCTCTCTTGAGAAGCTTCCGCGCGTCCGTTCGGTGCGTCATTGCGGAGAGGGTTCTGGGATTGCCTCGCCATCTTTTCGAGGATCGGAGGCGCCGTAGTTCACGCCGGTAGAAATATCGCGTTGCACGGCTTGTCCGCCGCCCATGGTCGCGGAATAGGCGCCGTGCAGGACGAGCTGGTGGCCGCGCTTGGCCAGGTCTTGGCGAACACTGGCTGGGACGCGATCTTCGATATCCACATCGCACCCTGCGAAGGTGTGCTTTGAAAACCGGGCGGATTCGAGAGCTTCCTGAACATTCATTCCGAAGTCGACGACGTTGGAGACGAATTGCGCGTGCGCTTGCGCCTGATTGAACCCGCCCATAATTCCGAACGCGATCCGTTCCTGGTGGTTGGTCATGAACGCCGGAATGATGGTGTGCAAGGGCCGCTTGTGACCAGCGAGCTTATTGGGAGAATTGGGATCGACGCTAAAAAGTCCGCCGCGATTTTGGAGGGCAAACCCGGTGCCATCCGCCACGAGGCCGGAGCCGAAGCCGAGATAGTTGCTCTGAATCAGAGAGACCATGTTTCCTGCGCTGTCAGTCACCGTCAGATACGTGGTATCTCCCTTGGTCGGAAGCTCAGGCTCGCCGGGCAGAACGCTGCAATTCGCCTTGGCCATATCGATTAATTTCGCGCGCTGCGACGCGTATGGCTTTGAGAGCATTCCTTGGGTGGGGATCTGGCTGAATTTGGGATCGGCGACGTAGCGGTAGAGGTCGGCGTAGGCTAGCTTTTTCGCTTCGATCATCGCGTGAAGAGCGTCGGCGGAGTTATGACCGAACTGCGCGAGCGGAAATCCTTCCATGATGTTCAGCATTTCGAGCGCGGCGATTCCCTGACCGTTGGGCGGCAACTCATAGATGGTCCAACCGCGATAGAGAGTGGAAATTGGCTCAACCCATTCGCTGGAGTATCCGTTCAAGTCCGCAGCGGCCATGGTGCCGCCGAGCCTGGTGGATGTCGCCACGATGCTCTTGGCGATTTTGCCCTGATAGTACGCGTCGCTGCCGCCGGAAGCGATCGCCTGAAGGGAACGCGCTAAATCTGGATTGCGAAAAATCTCGCCCACGCGCGGGGCGTGATTGCCGGGAAGGTAGGTTGTGGCAGCGTTGTTGTCCTGCTTTAAGAAATCCACTTCGGCCGCCCAATACGCGGAGTCCCATTCGGGCACGGGGAAGCCTTCGCGCGCGTAGTAGATCGCGGGGGCCAGCACATCGGAGAACTTTTTTGTGCCGAAGCGCGCGAGCAGTTTCGACCAGCCGTCGACGGCGCCGGGAACGGTGACTGACTGAATTCCGCTTTGCGGCATCGCGGTAATGCCCTTGCTCTTGAGAAATTCGATGGAAAGTCCGGCGGGCGCCCAGCCGCTGGCGTTCAGACCGTAGAGTTTTCCGGTCTTGGCGTCATAGACGATCGCGAATAGGTCGCCACCGATTCCGTTCATCATGGGCTCGACCACGCCCATGACGGCGTTGGTTGCGATTGCTGCGTCGATGGCGCTGCCGCCATGGGCCAGGATGGTGGCTCCTGCTTGCGCTGCCAACGGGCTTTCCGCGGCTACTACGCCGTTGCGGGAAATTACCATGGAGCGGTTCTGGGTGCGGTCTTGCGCGATCGTTTCGGTGGCGGAGAACAGCATCGCCAGCGGTAGAAGAAGTACGCAGAGGGTGGTGCGCGGCGCGGCTTTCATGGATATCCTCGGTGTTGTTGTGCGTATTCGGAAGAAGCGTAGTGAGAGTGGTGAACGAAGTCAAACGCGGAAATATTTGGGGTGCAGCCTAGCTCGCAGTTGGTGGATGTGTTTTGAGTTTTGGAGTTTTCGGGCGTTGAGTGTTTGCCGATTCGAGTGTCGGGGCGACGGACTGGTTTTGGATGGCGGTGGTGATTGGATTTGTGATTTGGGAGAAATGGAATGGGAGGTTTTTCCGCCACGGGTGGCGGCGCTACGAAACCAAAAGCTAAGAGAAAGGCAAACACAAAAACGACGCAGCGTTAATATGTGGCGCTTGGGGCGATTGAGATTGTGGTTGGACAAAATCCGCACCCTTGACGGCGAAGGGTGCGCCACCCACCTTCCACGGCTACAGCAAAGTCAAAACACCCGCCCTTCCTACAAACCCGGAAGAGTGGGCACCCGAAAAAGATAAGGCGCAGAATCGTAGAAACTTAAGTCGACAACCCCACACGTAAAGCCGACGTGAGGGGCACCCACCTTCCACTTCTTAAGGCAAAATTTGGACACGGGACGGGCGCGCGGAGTGACATTTTTGGTGGGGTTGTTCTTGCGTGTAAAGGTTTTTCCGCTACGGGTGGCGGCGGTACGAACCGGCGCGGTCCTGGGCTTCGCGTTAGCGCCAGGAGGGCGAGTCGTGCCACAGAATGAAGGAGGCTTCCAGCGGGACTAATGCTCCGCTGTGTTGGGGAACCAGGCGCGGGGTGAAGTCGGCTGCGGGGCGAGTGGCTGGAATCGTCGCGGTGTACATGAAACCGTTTTCAGAGCCGACCAGACGTTCGCCTCGCTGCATGGATTGGCGCAGAACGGCGGTGCCATCTTTCTCTTCGGCGTAGAGCTCGGCGCTAACGGCGTCGGGATCCAGCTCGTTGAGAAAGACCTGAACCTGAAAGAGGTACTGGCCGTCTTTGTGTTCAAGGGCTGCGGAGCCGAATCGCACCATCGGCCCGTGCTTGGCTAGTTGTGACTGCCAATTGAGCAAAGCCGCTCCGAGCGCGCCCTGGTTTGCGGCGCGGTCCTTGCAGGCCGACGCGGCCGACAGGTAATGCTCCTCGGTGTACTGACGGACCACGCGGTTGGTGGAGAAAAGAGGAGTCAGGCGGGCCATGCTTTCGCGCATGCGGGCGACCCATACCTGCGGGATTCCGCGATTGTCGCGTTTATAGAATTCGGGGATGATCTCCCGCTCGAGTAAAGCGTAGAGGCTTTCGGCTTCCGACGCGTCCCACGCGGCGACGTCGTTGTTATGCTCGCGGCGGTCACCGATGGCCCAACCGACCTCGGGAGAGTATGCTTCGGCCCACCAACCATCCAACTCCGAGAGATTCAGCCCGCCATTAACGAGCACTTTCATGCCGCTGGTTCCACTCGCTTCCCAGGGGCGTCGCGGGGTGTTCACCCACAAATCCACGCCCTGAACCAGTTGCTCGGCCATGAGCAGATCGTAATCACTCAGGAAGATTACGCGCGCGCGCACTTCCGGGCGATCCGAAAACTCGATCCACTGCCGGATCATCTCTTGACCCTCTGCGTCCTGTGGATGAGCTTTACCAGCGAGGACGAGCTGAACGGGGTATTGGCGGTTGGTGAGAATGTTCAGCAGGCGCTGCGGATCACGCAAGAGAAGATTGGGACGCTTGTAAGTCGCGAAGCGGCGAGCAAAACCGAGAGTGAGAGAGTCAGTATCCAGCGCCTCAGCGGCTTCGGCAAGATCTTCCGAGGAAGCACCCAGGCCCGCGAGCCGTTGAATATTCCTTTTGCGAGCATAGTTAACGAGAGACTTGCGGCCCTCCGTACGAAGCTGCCATAAATCGGAGTCACTGACTTTACGAACGCCATCACACTCATCCGTCGCTTCGCGCCAGCGCTCTTTTCCGCAGGCAGTTTCCCACAAGAGGTCAGACTCGGCAGAATCCCACGTAGCCATGTGCACACCGTTGGTCACATGAGTCACCGGCACTTCGGCTTGCGGCCACCTGGGAAATAAGGTCTGGAAGAGTTGCCGGCTGACCTGACCGTGCAACTGACTAACGCCGTTGACGCGACCGCTTCCGCGGAATGCCAGGTAGGCCATATTGAATGGCTCGGACGAGTCATTACGGTCGCGCCGTCCCAACGCCAAAAGATCCTGGAGCGAAATCGACAATCGCCGCTCCGCGTAGTTCTTAAGATAACCTTCCATCAGTTCGGGAGAGAAACGGTCGAAGCCCGCCTCTACGGGAGTGTGAGTAGTAAAGAGGTTGCCGGCACGAGTGATCGTGAGAGCGAGGTCAAATGGCTTCTTGTTATCCTCCATGTAGGAGCGGGCTCGTTCCAGCACCGCGAATGCGGCATGGCCTTCGTTGAGGTGGCAGACCTCGGGCCGCAATCCGAGGGCGCTGAGGAGCTGCCAACCCCCAATCCCAAGGACCATTTCCTGTTTCAGACGTAATTCGGGACCACCTCCGTAGAGCTCGCTGGTGATGCCACGATGCGCGGGGGTATTCGCAGGATCGTTGGTATCCAGGAGATATAGTTTGGTTCTGCCCAACTGAATCTGCCAAGTGCGGATCCATAGCCTGGCGCCCGGGAAATCAATTGCCAGGCGCAGCCACTCACCATTGGGCTGACGCAGGGGGGTGATCGGCAGTTGGCCAGGGTCGTTGTATGGATACAAAGCCTGCTGGTGACCCTGCGCATCGATTTCCTGCCGGAAATATCCCTGTTGGTAGAGCAGACCGATCCCGGTGACCGGGACGGCGAGATTACTTGCGGTCTTCAGTTGGTCGCCGGCAACGTTGCCGAGGCCGCCGGAATAAATGGGCAGAGCCTCACTCAACATAAACTCCATGGAGAAATAGGCAACGGTGGAAAGACCGGAACGAGGATGGGCCTTTTGAAACCAGCCGACTGACTCCTCGGCAGCCTTCTTCTCACGCTGGAGATCGAGCAGCAGCTTCTGGAAGGCTGGGTCGGTGGTAACGCTCTGCAGTTTCTCGCGAGATGCCGTCTGCAGGACGACCCAGGGATTGTGGGTGGAGTCCCAAAGGTCCGGGTCGAGGCGTTCCCAGACCTGATCGGCGGCATGGTTGTAAGACCACCTGAGGTCCAATGCCAGATCAGTGAGAGCGTCGGAAGTAGCTGGATCCGAGGGCCAATTGCCGTACGCAGGACTGCTCATAAGTGACTCCTCTAAGTTGCTTAGCTGCTGGCCGCCGCTCGAGCGCTATGCGCGAGCGTCTCCGAAACGATTGTCTGGGCTTCGTCCTGGATACGCCGCAGATGGTCCTGGCCGAGGAAGCTTTCGGCGTAAATCTTGTAAATCTGTTCGGTACCCGATGGGCGAGCCGCAAACCAGCCATTCTTTGCGATCACCTTGATTCCGCCAATCGAGTTGCCGTCTCCGGGAGCTGCGGTAAGAATCTTCTCGATCTTCTCACCGGCGACCTCGGTAGCGCGGATGTCTGCCGGGGATAATTTCTCGAGTGCGGCTTTTTGTTCCGGAGTAGCGGGAGCCTCAATGCGTTCGTAAACCGGATCCCCCAGATCACGAGTGAGTTCAGTGTAGATTTCGCCTGGATCTTTTCCGTGGCGCGCGGTGATTTCCGCGGAGAGCAGGCAAGGGATAATTCCGTCTTTATCGGTAGCCCACACACCACCGTCGAAGCCAAGGAACGAAGCGCCGGCGCTCTCTTCGCCGGCAAAGCCCAGACGTCCAGCCAAGAGACCGTCAACGTACCACTTGAAACCGACGGGCACCTCGTACAACCGGCGGCCGAGCCTCGCGGCGACGCGATCGATCATGCTGCTGCTCACTACGGTTTTGCCGACGGCGACATCCTGGCCCCAATCCTTCCTATTCGCAAACAGGTAGTGAATGCAGACGGAGAGATAGTGATTCGGGGGCAACAGGCCGCTGCCCTTGGTGACTATGCCGTGGCGGTCGTGATCGGTATCGCAGGCAAAGGCGATGTCGAATTTGTCTTTGAGTCCGATGAGTCTCTGCATGGCGTAAGGGGAGGAGGGATCCATGCGGATTTTGCCGTCCCAATCCACGGTCATGAACCGAAAGGTGGGATCGACGGATTGGTTCACGACGGTCAAGTTCAGGGCGTAGCGCTCTTTGATCACCGGCCAATAATCAATACCTGCGCCGCCGAGAGGATCGACGCCGAGCGATATTTTGGCATCGCGAATGGCGGCCATATCGACGACGGTTTCTAGATCGGCGACGTAGGAGTGGAGGTAGTCGTATTTATGAGTGGTGGAGGCGCGAAGGGCTTGAGTGAAAATCACGCGCTTGACGCCGGCGAGCGCGCTGCGGAGATAGTCGTTGGCCTTCGATTCGATCCAGGATGTCACCTGTGCATCGGCCGGCCCGCCATTCGGAGGATCGTACTTGAAACCACCGTCGTCAGGAGGATTGTGAGACGGGGTGATTACGATGCCGTCGGCGAGGCCGCTGTGTTTTCCGTGGTTATAACGAAGAATGGCGTGGGAGACGGCCGGAGTCGGGGTGTAGGGGGTGCCTTCCGAGAGCATGACGTCGATCTTGTTGGCCACAAGTACTTCCAACGCGCTCGCAAATGCCGGTTCGGACAACGCGTGGGTGTCCATCCCCAGGAAGAGCGGGCCGTCGATCCTCTGCCAAGCGCGGTAGTCACAAATGGCCTGAGTGATTGCCAAGATGTGCCATTCATTGAACGCGGCGTCGAAGGCGGAGCCGCGATGACCGGAGGTACCGAAGGCAACGAGCTGCGCGGGGTCACTCGGATCGGGCCGCAACTCGTAATAGGAAGTGACGAGCTTCGGGACGTTAACCAGGATGGAGGGATCGGCAGGTTTTCCGGCGGTGGGGTCAATTTTCACTTGTCACCTCGGCAAAGTGCAGAATCTAACTGCGCACATCGACCTATCTCAGACGCTCGGATATGAGGACGAATCACAATCGTTCCTTCGGTACTCATGCCCTGAGTCAGTCGGCTTGGGCCGCAACACGAAAATCTTCCTGGTCAGCCGTCGTTGGGTTATGCCAGCCTCCGGGAGGCGAAACTCTTTGCTCGACCTCGCTGGGACCCCAGGTGCCAGGGTCATACTCGAAAATCGGAGTGCCGGCCTTGAGCACGGGATCCACGATTCGCCACGCTTCCTCGACGTAGTCCTCGCGGGCAAAGAAAGTGGGATCTCCGACCATAGCGTCGCCCAGGATGCGTTCGTAGGCGTCGAGCTCTTCCGGGCTGGGATGATGGCAGGCGATGATCTCCACCGATTCCGTTTCCATGTGTTCGCCCGAGCCCAAAACATTCGCGCCCATGGCGATGGTCACCTCTGGACTGATACGGAAGCGCACGTGGTTGCGAGGAGTGCCTCCATCGCGGAGGACGGTAGGAGGATTGCGAAGTCGAACGAGAACTTCGGTGCAAGTGACAGGCAGATTTTTCCCGGCGCGAATGTAGAACGGCACGCCCTGCCAGCGCCAGGAATCGATCTCGAGTTGCAGAGCGGAAAATGTCTCGGTACCCGAGTCAGCAGCGACGCCATTTTCCTGGAGATAGCCGCGGAACTGGCCACGGACGATGTTATTTACCACGATCGGCGGAATCCCTTTTAGCACCTTGACCTTCTCATCGCGCACGGATTCGCTGTCGCTGCGGACCGGAGGCTCCATGGCCAGATTGGACATGATTTGAAAGAGATGGTTTTGGATGACGTCGCGAATGGTGCCGGTCTGATCGTAGAAAGCACCGCGGCCCTGAACGCCGAACGATTCGGCCATGGTGATCTGGAAGCTTTCGACGTAATTGCGATTCCAGAAGGGTTCCATAAAGGCGTTGGCAAAACGGAAAACGACCACGTTGTTTACGGGGCGCTTGCCGAGATAGTGGTCAATGCGGAAAATGCCGGACTCGGGGAGGACGCTATGCAAAATCTGATTGAGCTGCTGCGCGGAGGCGAGGTCATGACCGAAGGGCTTTTCGACAACGACGCGGGCACCTTCCATGCTGCCTGACTTGGCCAACTGTTCGACGACCTTTCCGAACAGGGCGGGGGGGATGGCGAGATAGTACGCGGGGCGTTGCGCGCCGTTGAGTTCTTTGCGGATGGCCTGAAAGGTGGCGGCGTCCGCGTAGTCACCGTCGACGTAACGCATCAGGGCACTGAGCTTGTCAAAAGCAACGGGATCGACTCCACCGTGCTTTTCGAGGCTGTTGCGTGCGCGGGCGCGAAGCTGATCGACGTTCCAACCCGCTTTGGCAACGCCGATCACGGGGACGTTGAGGTGTCCGCGCTTCACCAGGGCCTGCAACGCGGGGAAAATCATCTTGTAGGCAAGGTCGCCGGTGGCGCCGAAGAAGACTAAGGCGTCAGAATGCGAATCGCTCATCTCTCCTCCTGCGGGCTGGGCGCACACGGTTATTTGCCGGCGGCCTTCTCAAGATGGCCGCCGAATCCGAAGCGCATGGCGGAGAGCAGGCGATTCTGGTAATCGGCCTGACCGCGGGAGTCAAAGCGCTGGTAGAGGGCAGCGGAGAGAACGGGAACCGGGACGGCTTCGTCGATGGCTGCCTTGATGGTCCATCGGCCCTCGCCTGAATCCGAGACACGGCCGGCGAACTGGGAGAGACTCGGGTCACTCACTAAGCTGGCCGCGGTAAGGTCCAACAACCAGGAGGCAATCACGCTACCACGCCGCCACACTTCGGAGATGTCACGCAGGTCCAGATCATATTGGTAATGCTCGGGGTCACGCAGCGGAGTGGTCTCGGCGTCACCACCCGAGATGTGTTGCTTGCCAACGTTGGCGTCGTGCAGAATGCTCAGCCCTTCGGCGTAGGCAGCCATCATTCCGTACTCGATACCATTGTGAACCATCTTAACGAAATGGCCGGCGCCGTTTGGACCACAGTGCAAGTAACCTTGTTCGGCCGTGCCGGTAAGTTTCTCCCGTCCGGAAGTGCGCGGGATGCTCCCTACGCCCGGCGCGAGGGTAGAGAAAATTGGATCGAGGTGCTTGATTACGTTGACCTCGCCTCCCATCATCATGCAATAACCTCGCTCGAGACCCCAGACGCCGCCGCTGGTTCCTACGTCAACGTAATGAATTCCCTTGGCGGCGAGATCCTTGGCGCGGCGAAGGTCATCGATGTAGTAGGAATTGCCGCCGTCGATGAGGATGTCGCCGGCCTCGAGATGGGGCAGGAGGGCGGCGATGGTGTCGTCAACGACTGCGGCTGGGACCATCAACCAGATGGCGCGGGGCTTAGCGAGTTTGGTGGTTAGATCCGGCAGGGACGAGCTTGCTGCAGCTTTTTCTTGAACTAGATCGTTCACTGCTTTCGGCGACATGTCGAACACTACGCACTGGTGGCCCGCTTTTAGGAGGCGACGCACCATGTTAGAACCCATCCTGCCCAGACCAACCATTCCGAGTTGCATGAGTTACTCCTTCGCTTTTTGGTGGGTGCTGCGGTATCGGCGGATCAGATTATTTGTGGAACTGTCATGTCCAAGCTTGGGCTCGGCCTGGCTCTCGATTTCCGGGATGATGCGCTGGGCCAGGACTTTGCCGAGTTCGACGCCCCACTGGTCGAACGAGTTAATCTGCCAGATGATGCCTTGCGTGAAGACGCTGTGCTCGTAGAGAGCGACTAGCTTGCCGAGTGACTCCGGAGTGAGTTCCTGGGCGAGGATCGTATTGGATGGCCGATTGCCCTCGAATACGCGATGGGGCACGAGCCAATCCGGGGTGCCTTCGGCTTTGACCTGGTCGGGCGTCTTTCCGAAGGCTAGCGCCTCGGTCTGAGCGAAGACGTTGGCCATGAGCATGTCATGTTGGTGGCCAAGCGGATTGAGTGTTTGTGAGAAGGCGATGAAGTCACAAGGAATGAGCCTAGTCCCTTGATGTATCAACTGATAGAAGGAGTGCTGGCCGTTAGTGCCGGGCTCGCCCCAATAAATCGGGCTGGTCGCATAGGTGACGTCGGCGCCGCCGCTGGTGACGTGTTTTCCGTTGCTCTCCATCGTTAACTGCTGGAGGTAGGCGGGAAATCGCTTGAGATACTGTTCGTAAGGAAGCACTGCGACGGTTTGGGCGCCGAAGAAATCGTTGTACCAGAGGCTCAAGAGGCCCATGAGAACCGGCAGGTTCTGCGCGAACGGGGTGGTGCGGAAATGCTCGTCCATCTGGTGGAAGCCATCCAGCATGCGCTGGAAATTGTCCGGGCCGATGGCCAGCATGGTGGAAAGCCCTATCGCTGAATCCATGGAGTAGCGTCCGCCAACCCAATCCCAGAAGCCGAACATATTGGCGGTGTCGATGCCGAATTTGGCGACGTCCGCGGCGTTGGTGGATACCGCGACGAAGTGCTTGGCGACGGATTTTTCGTCACCGCCCAGACCCGCTAGCGACCAGGTGCGAGCGGCGTGGGCGTTGGTCATGGTTTCGAGGGTGGTGAACGTTTTCGAAGAGATGATGAAGAGCGTCTCGGCGGCGTCGAGATCGCGAACCGCTTCGGCGAAATCGGTGCCATCGACGTTGGAAACAAAACGGAAGGTCATCGAGCGGTCGCTGTAGTGGCGCAGGGCTTCATACGCCATCACCGGGCCGAGGTCGGAACCGCCGATGCCGATGTTGATGACGTTGCGAATGCGCTTGCCGGTATGTCCTTTCCATTCGCCGCTGCGGACGCGATTGGAGAATTGTGTCATTTTGTCGAGGACGGCGTGGACCTGGGGGACTACGTTCTCGCCGTCCACCAGGATGGATGCGCCCTTGGGCGCGCGCAGGGCTACGTGCAGGACGGCGCGCTTTTCGGTAAAGTTAATTTTATCGCCGCGAAACATGGCATCGATTTGCGAGCGCAGGCCCGATTCTTCGGTGAGCTGAATGAGGAGCTTGATGGTTTCGTCAGTGACGCGATTCTTGGAGTAATCGAGGAAAATGCCGACGGCCTCGGCGGTCATGCGCTCGCCGCGCTTGGGGTCGTCGGCGAAGAGCTGCCGCAGATGCAAGGCGTGAACCTTGTCGTAGTGGGACTGGAGGAACTTCCAAGCGTTCCGACTGGTGAGAGGTTCAAGAGGCTGGGGTGCGGTGTTTGGTGTGGAGGGCGTTGCCATATTGGTGCTCCTTTCATTTCTACGATGCGGTCCATTTCAGCGGCGACGGCGAGCGGAGCTTGAGCTTTGCGCCCGCGGCGCCCGCCGCGGTGATCACGGCCATCCGATGGTTCGGGAAGCGCTGCCGATTGGAGACTGGACGGATTATAGCTGAACTGATCTCGAAACCCCCTATTTGCGAATCCGCGACGCGAGTCGGCAAGCTTAACGGCAGGCAGGTTCCCAAGAGCCGCTTGCGACATCTAGCTTAGACATACCGGAGAAGGTCTTCAAACGAATTCTGATTCGGAAATCGAGCGCCGAGAAAAGTATGGCTTAAAGACCGATGGGATGGGCAAATCGTAGAATCACGGATCTAAACGCGCAAAATCGAGAGGTCCTGTGAAGGCTTCTTCGGGCACGAAAACCTGCGGCATTCTGGTTTTCCGGTGAGCCCGATCCATGCGGCCACTTGCATCTTTGCGGCGAAGCCGGGCAGGAAGCGCGGATTGGCACGTTTGGCACGCTTTTCTGATTTGCAGTGGCGGTGGAATTTGTAACTAGTTTAGAATGAAAAGGAAATCTCGTCTGGGCGTGTAGCTCAGCTGGGAGAGCACCTGCTTTGCAATCTCGTGATGTTGGGTGCCTGTCAGCGAGCTAACTCGTTGCAAAGGCTGCGCTAAGCCGCAACCACCTCCTCGTTTCCTGTCATCCTACCTGTTCCAAAGATGTTCCAAACGACTTGTTGCGTTGTGCGCCGCGCTTGCCTGCGACTGGCGTTAGCTTTGCATTCATTTTCATCCCCTATAATTCCGGCATGCCGGTGTATACATAAAGTAATTATTATTATAGGTAATATATGGACAATGTGCTATAGGCCGAAAGTACCGAAGATCGTAGCTTTGAAAGGGCTACCTGGCTAGGGTTATCTCGAAAGGCTTGGCCGGGACTGGTCGTAGGGGGCGCTGGCGACTAGCTAGCAGGCTGAAGACCGCGCAGGAGTGTGTGGTAGAATGCCCCGGAGGGGCATAGCGCAGATGCCAGGTACACAAATTGGATTCAGCAAACCGCCGCAAGAAGAAACATGGAAGAAAACAGTTGGGGAGGTGATCGGGACTTTTACAAAAGGTGCCCGGACACCTAACGGGTGGTACCTATACAACTGCGAATGTCGAAAGGGCGATCTATCCGCGAGTACGGGTATGCATTCGGAGCAGGAATTGACTCGCGAGCAAGTCGAACAGGTACCAAAGTTTTTGGCACTTTTTGAGCAAGTGAAGAACGAGGCTCGCTAGTTGGCATATTTTTAGCGGGCGAGGATTATCGGGAAGCGCGGGCGCATTGAATACGGCCTAGGGAGTCGGTGGCGGCGGATGTTCTATTCCAAGTTCGTATCCCGCCTGAGCACCAATGAGGAAAGCAATTTCGGCCAGCGCTGCGCGGTCCTTTCGAGCAGCCGTTTCTAAGATGTCGAAAAGCACGGAGCTGAACAGACTATGGGTTCCGCGTAGTGCATCTCGAAGGTGTCGAATAGCGTCTTTATCCGGCTGCGTGGCCGGAGATGAGAAAGCGCGGTCCAACACGGACTTCATCATGTCAGTTGTGATGTGGGACGTTGAGTGCATCATGAAAGAAATTCCTAATCCACGATACTCTGGGCTGGAGACACCGACCGTATCACCGAGGGCCGACAAAAATCAAGTATTGGCTATTGCGAAAAGAAAAAGAAGAGCGATCCCCAACAGGAACGTAACCTGCGCGCCAACGCCAGCAAATCTGTAGCGCCTCGCGAATGATGTTTCCTTTTTTTGGTTGAAGTCGAAATCTGAGGCAAATCTGGCAATCTCGTCCACAAACGACTGCCGTAGTTCACTCCGGTCCCAGGGGTTACCTTTCTCGTCGACCACAACAGCACCGTCGCTTTCTTCCAGCGCCGCTTGGCGATGATCCCTCTGCTTGGCGGCATACTCCCGGCTGCGGGCGTAGTGAACATAGGTCGTGTGAAAGTCGTGGTAGAAAATGGAGCCGATAAGACAGACTAATAGCAACGCCCAACTCGCTTTCAGAAGCCAGAAGTCTACTGGTCTGCCGCCAGCCGATTTCAGATTTCCCAAATAGGTTACGCTGAGAACGAACGCTCCAGCCGCCACAACGGTCAGGGTGTTATAGAATCTCTCGTACGCCAAGCGATTTTCACCTACTTCTTCCAGAAGCTTTTGGCGCACCTTATCTACGGATCGCTGAGCATCCTCTATTTTCTTTTGTGAGACAAACCTGCTATTCATGCGTTTCTCTCCTCGTGTTGGATTATACGCACTAGTTAAGTAGCCGTGCTAGAATCCGCGCCTAGGGATTTGATAATGATCATAGCCCCGATCCAAGCTTGCTCGACTTGCGCTACTCAGCCCAGCACCGTGTGGCTTCCGATCATCTCCCTAATTATCGCGGCCCTTGCAGTTGGAGTCGGCCCATACATCACTCTGCGAATAAGTCGGAGGCAAATCGAATTGTCACGGCGAATCGCGAGCAAACAGATTGTGGCCCCGATGCGCCAAGTATGGATAAATGAACTTAGGAACAAGGTGGCCGAACTGTCCAGTAGCGCCCTTCACTGCTGGAATACTGGATCAGGACTCGATGCTCGCACCGACGCCGAAGTGAGAAGGTTAGGGCAGCTTGAGCAAGAAATTGAGTTGATGATAAATCCAAAACGAGGAAGACCACAAAGCTCTGGTGCGCGCAATTCGGAAGTTAATAGCGGCGACTGACAGAGGAATTGAATCAAACTCGACAAGAGATGATTTTTCAGGTCCGAGGATAGCCACGATCGAGATCAGTCAAAAGATTTTCAAGGACGAGTGGAATCGGATTAAGGACGATATCGAAAAGCCCTAAACCTCGCGAGGGGCACCAAAATGGATCAACGCGAACAAGTAGCGTTACTTTGGCCACTGTTGGCGCTGGCAGCGCGGAATCAGCAAATCCTAAGCTATGCAGACGTCCAAGGGTTCACCGGAATTGCCCAAGTCGGACTTGGCCCGTCCCTTGGCTTGATACACCGCTACTGTGAGCGCCAAAACTTTCCTTGCTTGAATCTAATAGTGGTGACCCGCGAGTTCGGCGTGCCGGGGGACGGCGTTCCAGGAGGACCCATGCCGCACGAAGAGATATTCCGGCAGCAGGCGCGGGTGTTTGTATTTGATTGGCCTAACAAGGAGAAGCCTCGGGCCAATGATTTTGACGATCTATGACTAGCGAGTGACCTTGGCCACAAATGTGGGGACATGGACAAAAAGGAAATTCAGTGGAATCGAATCACCCAAGCGGTTCGAAAGCGTCACCCGGACTATGTTGTGCAGCCGGATTCTGACCAGCCACCCGACTGGATAAGGTTTCGGATCGAGAATGAGTTGGGCCTGAATCTTACCCAAGTGCATCCGCACTATCGAGTGGATGAAATTACGGATTGGTCGGATGCGAGGCTTCAGGAAACGCTTGAGGCCCTCTTGGGGAGTTTCGGCAAACGCGCAGGGGCTTGATTGTTCGGGCTGGGGTCGGGTCGGGCCTGGGCGCTGGCGAGTCCGAGTCTAAACGCGCGCCGGTCAATACAAAATCAATACAAATCAGAGGAAAATATCAATAAAAGCTAACAAAAACAGGGTATCCCCCGGCCCTTTCAAGGCTGACGGTCAACCGAACACATCCCTGTTATCGTGACCTGCCTCAGAATGGCTGTTGGGTTTCTGTCGTGTTGGGATCAACCGCACGACCTGGTGACGCCATCATGGGGTCGCTCTTGACTTGCGTATAACACTGTGGTACGATGCAATACATGAGGAAGAAACTCACCGCTATTCGGCTCAAACCTGAGCAGGTTGAAAAGCTGGGAAAACTGGCGGTTCGGCAAGAGGTTCCTGTTTCTTGGCTGATTCGCAGAGCGATTGATGAGTTTCTGAAGCGCCAGAAGTAAGACGGAGCGCCACGGTGTATTCAGCACCGCGACGCCCCTGACCAAAGCAACCTGGTTGGAGGCTGCATGGCTACACACATAGTACCAGTCGTCCGTCGCCCCGTATTGAAGCCTCAATTCGTTCTCAAAATCCCAACAGAAGTGGTCGGGGTCGTCCAGTTCTTCCGCTCGATGCGGAGGCACCGATGATCTGCGTCTGCATCCGTTGCACCCGAATCATCGGCGAGCAGTGCGTCCGCTACGGGACCGAGGCATCGCCGCTCAACGTCAACTCCCGCGGCCATGCGGTCCCGGGCACGGAGTTCGACTGTTCGACGTGTGGTCATCACTTCACCCAGGGCGACGGCGGCGAAACAGGCGGAATGTGCGAGCGCTGCCTCGATTCCTCTTTGAGGCAGGACGACCGAATCGGCAGCGAAAAACCAAACATGAGAGGAGAGGCAAATGATAATCAGCAGAGATAACAACGGCAACATCATCGGGTGGCGGGAAACCTACGTGTCGAAGGACGAAATCGTGGATGTCTCGGTCGTCGGCAACATCAATACGATCACGACGCGGGACAGGACCACGGGCAAGGTGGACTCCAAGACATTTTTCGGCAAACCGCTTCTGCCATCTGCATTCTCTCCAGGCAACAAGTGAACAATGGACGGAAGGGCAGCAAGAGTGATGCGATGCTCGGCTGCGATGACATGCAAGCGGTAATTCGTCGCCTCCGTGACCTTCTGGATGCCGCCGAAACCTACCGGCATCACGCCTTCTATGAGAGTGCTGCCACCTTGCATTTGGAATTAGCCCAAGCCATGGAGCGAGCGTGGACAGGCTTCGAGGAGATCTTGGAGGATTTGGATGAATAAGACCCTTCTCCAGAGAATTGCAGAGGAGACAGGCTGCGACTTGACGCCCATTGGCATAGCTCGGGACCGCAGACTTCGTGCGTTGTATGAAGCCTACATGGGCGCGAAGAACGAGTCGGAGAAAGAAGCCGCTTACAAAGCATTCGTTCAGTTCGTTAGGGAGGAGTATCCATGAAAAATGAACGTGTCCGAATGCCGCCAGTGTTCGTCAAAGCGACTCCCTAAGAGCGAGATACAGAGGAGGAACCGGTTAATGAAAAAAGCAGCCATCTACGCACGTGTGAACACGCTTGACCAACACGTTGAGACTCAACTTTACGACCTCCGCAAACTTGCGGCGCAAAGAGGCTTCGAAATCAGCCGCGAATATTGCGACCGTGGAATTTCGGGCGGCAAAGCACGCCGTCCCGGTCTCGACGCCATGATGGCCGACGCACGGCGATGAGAATTCTCTGTTCTCTTGGTCGCGGCTTTCGACCGGGTCGCTCGGCAGATACATCCAAGATGGCGAAAGACACGAAATTCCGTGCGGATGTTGCGGAGCGGATCGGACTCAGCTTCGAATTGTCCGAACCCGAAACGGTCGAAGTTGTTCCAAATGTTCCAAGATTTCAAAAAGCAGGGCTAACTGTAAGCATTTGAAAAATAAGGAGAAGATTGGCTCCCCGGGCTAGATTCGAACTAGCAACCCTTCGGTTAACAGGTTCGATTTCAAAACCATAAGTCGTTGTTCAACCGTCGCTTAGGGTTATTGGAAAGCCAATCTTCTCCCTCAAATGCTCCGAAGTTGTTCCGAACTCAGGGTCTGGATCGTCAGACTGAAAACGGAATGCGTTCGCCCACACACTCGGCTGGTTCTCCACCGGGTTTGTCGCAACCTTTGGCTGGGGTGCGTGTAAAAACGTGGCGCAGAAGTCGTCACCGCAGCGACAACGGTCTCGAATCATCAATCTCGACACCTGTGCGACCGGGTTCGGATTCCCCCCGTGTCTGGAGAGAGGGCAGCTTCGGCCCGGAATATGATCCGTTCTCGAATCAGGACGCGCAATGAACCCTTCCTTCGAACAAACGCTAATCGAAGTCTGGCGGCAAGCCCTCGTGGAGAACGCCAAGGTAGTCGTGCTAGGAGCGTAGAGTTTCCCCGTTCGGCTAACTCCGAAGCGGCATTTGCGTCAAGTGGACTTCGTACGGGAAGCAAGACGCGACAAATCGCTGACGAGTTCTCGCAGCCAGTTTCCGTCACCATTGACCGCTCGCGGCCCTGCGACGATAGCGCCGCAGATACACCGATAGGATTCCCACGCAAAGAAGCACCGCGCAGCCAACAACGAACCACTCCGGCAGGTCGGGATACACAACTGCATCGAAAACTCGCACCAGAAACGGCCCGTGCGCGGGTTCGATGCCCGCGCGAGTTTCAAGCCACGTTTCAGCAACGGTCAGAGGACACGGTGGCCAAGGAACTAACTCGATAACGATGGCTTAGAAAAGCGAGGCGATGTGGAGAGTCCGAAGGAGGGGACGGCGGCGCGTCACTGTCCAGCCCAACAACACCCAGACGCACCAAAGCAGGTGCAGGAACAGGACGGCTTCCACGAGAACAGATGCTGCAAAAATAGGACAGGTACCTCGCTTTGCCGGGCTACCGGCTATCGATCATCGCAGACCCCTGCGTCACTACGCCGATTCTCCAATAGTCCTCTCTAGTGCAGATGCATAATGCTCCTATGTCTGCACAGTCTGAAACATTCTCGCCAGAGACTTCGCGTCGCGTAATTCGGATTCAGGGTCTTACGCTTGTCTGGATGAGCGTGGAAGCAGTGGTGTCATTGGGCGCGGCATGGTTCGCACGCAGCCCGGCTCTTCTCGGCTTCGGCGGCGACAGCGCGGTAGAACTTCTCTCAGCGACAGTCGTGCTCTGGCGCTTCAATTCGCCATCTCGCGGAGACAACGCAGAGCAGCGAGCGGCCAGAATCGCAGGCGGCTTGCTCTTCGCACTGGCAACATTTGTTGCATTCACTTCTGTTCTGACGCTGCTCGGGCACGTCGAAGCCCGACCAAGTCCCATCGGAATCGTGGTGCTCATCCTTGCCGCAGTTGTCATACCTTGGCTTGCAAAGCAAAAACGGCTGCTTTCAGCGGCTACCGCCAGCGCAGCGTTAAGGGCTGATGCTGCCGAGTCCGCCGTCTGTGGCTATCTGGCCGTGATTGCCTTGGCGGGTCTCGCCGTCAATGCGATTGGGAAGGTGAGTTGGGCAGACCCCGTCGCCGCCGTGGTCCTGTTGCCCCTGATTCTGCGCGAGGGATGGGAGGCAATGAAGGGCAAGCCGTGCTGTCATGCGACCTAAAGGGACCGATTGGGTGCGTCACCGCCATTCCCGCCGCCATCCCGCGCCCTAACGGAGAATCAGAGTCACAGCCACGGCCGCCACGACCAGTTTCACCAACCATCCGAGAGAATAAGACGCAGTAATTGCGGGATGAAGTTTGATAAACAGCCCATTCGTGATGAGTAATGGCAAAGGCCCGACAAGCCAAATAGCAAACGCCAGTTTGACTGTCGCGCTGTACGAGTGGAGATTCAGGCGGGCGCACAAAAGTGTGAAGACCGCGCAGGTGACGAAAGGCAGAGGGACGGACCACGCGATAGCTTTCATTTCTCCCTGACCACGCGGGTGCCGCCAGATTTCAGGATACTGGTCATATCGCTTGTAAAGCCAATCGCCCATGAACAGCCGGCAACGGGCATCGCCTGGCACATCACGGATAAGCTTACGCAGCGGACGCGGAGGCAGCGGTGTTGTCTTTGACGCTCGCGTCCTGTGCCGCCTTGGCACGAAGAACTAGGACGGGGCATTCAGCCTGATCGACGACTTTCTCGGCCACCGAGCCAAATGGGATCGTGCGCCAGCCGGTCATGCCGTGAGTTGCTATCACTATCATGTCGACGCGGTCGCGAGCGGCGATTCGCAGCAGTTCCATCCCGACGTCATTGGCCCTTCCGATTTCCGTACGGAACTTAATATTGGCGTGTCCAAGCGTAGCAGCGATGCCGGTTAGTCGCTGCGCTTCAGAGTCGTCCAGAATCTGATCGTGCTCGCCTTCCTTGAAAATTGATACGTCCACGGGTAGATTTCGGATCTCCGGAACGACATGGACAAGCAACAATTCCGCCCCCATGCGCGACGCGATATCCGCTGCGACTTCTAACGAAGCCCGCGAAGCATCGCTGAAATCTACTGGTATGAGAATCAATTTGAGTGGCAACATAGCGTCGTTGACTCCTTGGGAAGGTTACAGTGTGATTCTGACAACGCTATATTTCGGTTGCGTTACTCTCTTGTTGCAGTCACGTGAATGGGCCTTGTAGGGTCGGCGTGGTTCCCCCCGATGTTTTGTCTCCTGATCCCTATCAGTTGCCAATTAGGGCGAAGCTAGATTTTTTCGAAAAAGTGGGCGGTTTTCTTGCCAGCTTCTTCGGTGTAATAGACGGTGACCTTGGTGGTTTTCTTGGTCCCCTTTGCGATGTCCTTAGCTACCACAATCAAAGCGAGATCCGCGATCGCTCCATAACCCGTCAGGGAGGTGAAGACCGATTTTCCAGGGTCCCCGGACTCGAATAACTGAGCGCCTGCGAGTCCGAGGACGACCGAGATGCCGACGCATGTCAAAATCCGCTGAACTGGCTCAGACTACCAAATACATGTCGATTAGGCTGAATAGCGGTTTAAACGCGGGGCACGGGCAAGGAGGGGGCAAACCTTGTCATTGGGGCTATTTCGCCAAGAATCTCCCGATGATCGTTCCATACCCATTTGACTCCCCGCCCGCGCCGCCGCCGAATTCCGAAGCTACTGTTGGGCCCAGGTGTCTTGTCCGAGGTTCGCGGCTGCGGGGGAGGCGGCAAGAACGAGCGATACCAGGTAGATCAGAATTCCGAGACCGATCAAAGATACAGCCACAAACGCAAAGAGAACAAAGGCCAGAGGATGTACCCAGCGCAGACTGACGAGTTCCACGGCCGCGCCCAGGATGATCAGCACGCTCGCAATACGTATGAAAGTTTGAATTCCCAGTTCGCCGAATTTCATTGACCGGGCCTCCACATTTTCAGCTGGCCTACTTCGGATGCGTTGTGAACGGTATCGTGACAGCCGCTCGAAATGCACGATACCTGGTTGCTGGTGAGCGAATCCATCATCGGGTGGTGAACCGGATTTTCCTCAAAGTTGCGGGCGCCGGCATGGCAATGCAGGCACTGGAGGTTGCTGTAGCCGCCGCTGATGTGGATGGTTGCGGGTGGAGTGCTCAGATACTGGATGTAAATCCGCTTTACGCCTTGGAGCTTGTCCTTAAAAGGGCCGTAGATGGTGTAGTCGGTGTGGCACGCATAGCAGGCCATATCTGGCGACACGCGGTGGTTTTGAAAATGCTGGGCAGCCAGGTAAGTGGGATCGTCCACGTACAGGCTTTGTCCGTGGGTGGTCATACTGTGGCAGGAAACGCAGAATTGCGTTTGTTCCGAGCGCTGCATGTGGGTAGACATGCCCGCTTCGATGCACAGCGCTGGCAGAACACATAGCGCCACGAAGGCCAGAATCTTGCCGGTGGTTCCCGCGGTAATCGCGGGACGCACCAGCAACACCGCGGTCAGCACGATCGTCACTCCGATTAACGCGACGAGAATTCCGGTGGATCCCATCACCCTTCCTTCTGGCACTTGCGCGTTCGTGCCAAGTTTCGAATTGCGCGGCGGAGGCCAGACTCTCCGAAGATCATTACTTCTTGGCCAGACCCCGGACGTAAGTGACAAGTTCTTTGATCTGAGCGTCGGTGATCTTGCCCTTGTACGCCGGCATCGGTGACTTCCCATCGGTAATGATGGCCGTCAATTCCGCGTCGGTCTGCTTCTGGACATCCGCGGACCCCAGATCGCGTAGCTTCAGAGACTTGCCCGCCGATGTGTTACCGCTTCCGTCCCCGCCATGGCAGCCCGCGCACTTCGCCTTGAAGAGGCTGGGCGCGTCGTCCTGCGCGCGCAGCGTTGCGCTGAAAAGAAACAGCACCGCCGTCAGTACAACCGCGGACCAGCCCACTTGAGCCATCAGTCGGTTCATTTAGTTTTTCTCCTTGAGTTCGCAAAAACTGCTCCAGTTCGTTTACTTTTGCGCCCTTAAAACGCGTAACGTAACGCGAATGTGGCGGTGCTGCCGTTGAAATCCTGTATCGGAATAGTCGCCAGCCCCGAGGGATTTTGCACTCCCTTGGTATTGAAACCGTAGTAGTTCCAGGCCATTTTGTAGCTCACGCCTTTGTACAAATCGACGACCACGTTGCCGTACGGCTTCACGTAATTGAAATCCAGCGTTCCGCTGGGCGTAAGCGCATTGAGCGTCACCTGCTGTAACGCCGGCGCTGGCGCCGTCGCCGCCGCGAATTGCGGCTGATTGAAGTATGGCGAGGTGCCGCGGGCCACTGTCCCGTCATATCCGAACGACGCGGTAATGCGCTTCGACGGTTTCCATATCACTCCGCCGTAAGCGAAGTGATCCGCACTGGTATAGACCGCCAAGGCTCCTAGCGGAACCGGTGAACTCGCCGTCGGGCATGGTGTGGTGCCCTCCAGCCCGGTTGCGATACCTGCGCTATAGCAAATGTCGATCTGCGAATATACGTCCCAGTTGTTGTAGCCGAAATTGAACGACAACCGCGGGCTCGCCGTAATCATCGCCGACACGCTGTACATACGGTCGTGCTCCTGATTATTGACCGTGTAGATGTTGTTCTGGTTCTCGTGAATATCCACCGCGCCATCAACGCTTACCCAGGGCCGTGGGCGGTAGCTTCCGTGGACCTTATAGGACTGTACGTGTTGCGGATCGGTGCGTGTGAACGAGTTGTCGTTGTTACCGAACTCGAAGTCCCCGGTGATCCGGAGACTATCCATCGGCCGCGTCGTCAGCCCCACCAAGAATGCATTTTCGTTGATACTGACCAAGTTGCGTGACGTGTCGTTGCCCACTGACGGTCCTGAAAATATCAGCGAACCATTCACCCCAGGGGTGCAGGCCGAGACCACCGCGCAGTCCCCGCGCGCCGCGAAGAAATCATTCGCCGCCGTGCCCCCAGCGCCACCCGGCAAATAAGTTTCCGCGGTCATGAAGGTCGAGTCGAAATCGGCGATGGTACGATTTGTGTAGACGTAACCGATCCTGCCGCTGAGCCGCTTGCTCAGGTCGTACTGCACTTCGAATGTATCCGATTTCAGGTTTTGCGCCAGGAAAGTGGATGTCACGCCATAAGTTGTGTCGGCCGGCGACGACGCGCTGTGGTTGGGACAGGTCACCGCAGTGAACGGAGCGGCGCACGGGGAAGCCTGGGGCTGCTCCAAACCAATCAGGCCGGGCTGCTGTTGTTCGAATACGTTCGTCTCGCCCAGATTCCACACGCCCGGGGTGCGCCAGTTGTCGTAGCGGAAGGTGTCCACGATCCGGAAGTTGTCGGTCACCGAATACACTCCTGACCAATCCGCGTTCACCGATACCCGCTTGGCGTCCGCTGGCCCATTGGTGACGCCTCCGCGCGTGCCATTGCGGGTGGTGAGATCGTTTACCGTCTCGTTAAAGTCCGGAACCGAATTGTTGGCCGTGCTGTACCCTACCGAGCCAGACGTCTCGAATTTATTGAAATAGTTCGATTGGAAACGCAGCCGTTCCGTAGGCATGAAGTTGCGCGCCCGGCCCACCTGGCTGTAGGAAAGGAACCCGTTGCAGTTCGGATTCACGGTCGGTGGCGTGGTTGCGGCGCTGGCGATGGGAGCAGCGCATGGTAATACCTCGCCGCCACTCGATGCCCAGATGATCCCCAGGTCAACCGGCGTACCGTTGGGGAGCTGGTAACCAAAGTTCTGCGGGTCTGCGATGGGATTGTCGGTGACGCTGTTGTTCTGCTGGAAGTAACTCAGGAACTGATCGTAAGAGATGGTGGTGCGCGGCAGCACCCGGAAATCGACGCCGGCGCGGTAGGCATTCGTCGTATAATTAAAATTCTGCGGGAATGCCGGTATGGTTCCACCATCCGAGGTGAAGAATCCGGGGCCCTCATCACGGTTGCGCGAGTATCCCAATCGCCATCGCACGCGCGAATTGGGAAATAGCGCAAGATCGTAGTCCTGCATGCGGCGCACCAGATCGAGTGCGTGCGGCGAATTGATGATCGGCGTAGTGGGGCTCACCGCGGCATTGGTGGTGATGGGATTCAGCGGATTCGCCAACAAGTTCCAATCCCAGAAATTCTTATCGCGGCGAAAGAGCACGCGAAAGTCGTAATATTTATTCTTCTGGATCCGCAGACGGCTCACGTCGTTCGGATCCCCGCCGTAGCCGAAGTTGCTGAAACTCAGGTTATCGAACAGCAGGCCGTTGTGGCCCAGAGAGCGCATTTCCACCGAGTAATCCAATAAGCGAACGCCGGATCCCAGATTGATGAAGGTGTCGTAGGTGTCCTGATTGCCATTCACCCAATTCGCGCGGTAGCCCACCTCCATGGTCTGCTGGATGTTGTAACCGCCCGAATCAACGCCATTCTTTTCCCCGGAGGCATCTTGCGCGAGGGAAACCGGCGAGGCCAACAAACCAGCGAACAGAATGACGCAGCAGAGCGATGCAGACGCGAGACTGTATTTCATAATTTTCTACCCCGCCGCAGACTCGCCGCTGCCGGCCATTGGCTCGGCGCCCATTGTTTCTTCTCCGCAGGATTGGTGTTCATCTCGGGCTCTATTTGAAAAATGTGGAGCTGAAGTTCGATCCGTGAATCTCCACGTGGCAGAGTGTGCAGGCCTGAAAGAAAGTGTTCTGGTTGTGGAACGATGGAGTTCCGGGCGCACCGCTAAAGCTCGAAGTGGTGTGGCACTGCAAGCAAAGCAGGTTTACACTGCTCACCTTCAACATGTGCGGATTCGGACCGCCGTGCGGCATGTGGCAGGCCAGGCATCCATCTACCTTCACCACTTCATGCTCGAATACAAATGGTCCTTGCTTGTCGGTGTGGCATTTGAAGCAGACCGCATCCTGCGTCGAGGAGTTTCGTACTTGCTTGGGCTTCACCGATCCGTGCACGTTGTGGCAGTCGCTACAGACCAGCAGCCCTTCGTTGACGCGATGGTGGAAGGGCATTTCGAACTGCGGCTTCTGCTGCAGGTGGCAACCGTAGCAGAGTTCCGGCTGGGATTTTACCAGCAGGAATTCATTGCTCTGCGCGTGGTGCGGTGAATGGCAGGAAGTGCAGCTCACGTCGGCGCGAGCATGCAGCGAATTGAGCGCGTTCATATGCTGGGTTCCGCCGGCGTGGCAGCTTAAGCAGCGGGCGTTGACCTCTTTCGCGGAATGCTGCTCGAAGACAAAAATCTTCGTTTTGTCTCCGCCGCCCGCCACGTGCGCTGCGCCCGGCCCGTGGCACCCTTCGCACCCCTGATGCGACGGTCCGCCTCTGGTATCGAGCGTGGTCTGCCAATGAGCGGTCTTCTCCCAGCCATTAAAGACGTCCGCATGACACGTCTTGCAAGTTTCTGAACCTACATAATCGGAAGCGCTCGGCTCAGACTTGCGAGAGGCGGTTTTTTCCTGCGTCGACGGTGCCGTTTTGTCGCTGCTGGCGGGCGGTGTCTGAGCTTGTGCCAAAGCAAAAGCCGAGAGCAAGCTAAATGCAATGAGCAATCCCAGGAGTTTCGAGACTCCCCGACCTAGGGTTCGGGCATACATGAAGGGCAGCTTAATTGTCTGCCGCACACTCGCGAAGTCTCCTGCCTCCATCTCATCCACCAGCCCTGTCTCCTCACGAACCTTCGCCATTCGTGAGAACCACATCGAGTGCTCCCTCTATTTTGCTACGTTTCTAAACGTTCCGCATCGGTGCGCTCGCTGTGTCCACCAACTGTTTGTGGCCGAGATTTCGCAGTCGCCTATTCAGCGTTCATTTCTGGATTTCCTCAAAAAGCAAGTAAATATAGCGCGACGCACAATTCCCTGACTGTCCCATATGGAACACTTTTGATTTTTCGCGGCTAGAAAAAATCTGGAGATCACGATCTTCTGAAAGTGACATTGGAAGCGGATGGGCGTACAGTGTTTTCGTCTTTCCAAAAAAGTCTCGGTGGCCAGGTGCTTAACGCCCTCATTGCTTCGTCCAGAGTTCTGGAGACCATCGACGAGCGCCTGATTCGGTGTGGAGTCAACCGCCGCGCCTTCCTCCAGTTCTGCTCCTCCCTGATGATTGCAGCACCCTTCGGCCTTCCGATCACCGATAAGCGAACCCCCGAAGAGGTCGCGCACGGCCTAGGAAAAGTCACTCGTCCGCCGGTGATCTGGCTCGCATTCCAGGACTGCACGGGCTGCACCGAGACGCTTCTCCGGACCTCCCACCCAGACTTGGGTGATTTCATTCTTAACGTCATCTCGCTCGAATACCACGAAACGCTGATGGCCGGTTCGGGTACGCAGGCCCGAGAAGCGCTCGCGGAAGCCATTAGCAACTACTCTGGCAAGTACATTTGCGTGGTCGAGGGATCAATACCCACTCGGGACAAAGGCGTGTACATGAAGTTAGCCGGGAGGCCGGCCATGGAAGTCCTTGCCGACGTGGCGGGAAAGGCTGCAGCAATCATCGCAATCGGTTCCTGCGCCTCGTGGGGAGGAATTCCGTCAGCCGATCCAGATCCCACCGGCGCTGTCGGCGTTGTTGATCTGATGCCGGAGAAAACGATTGTAAATATCCCCGGGTGTCCCCCCAATCCCTACACGCTGCTCGGGGTAGTCCTGCAGTTCGCCGACTCCGGCACGCTGCCAGAATTGGACGACGAGAGGCGCCCGAAGTTCGCGTTTGACCGCAATATTCATGATCAATGCCCGCGGAGAGCTCACTTTGACGCTGGCCAATTCGTCAAGGAATATGGCGACTATGGCCACCGCGAAGGCTGGTGCTTGTACGAGATGGGATGCAAGGGTCCAGATACTCACGCGGGCTGCTCGACCAGGCATTTCAACGAAATCCCCGACGTTTGGCCCATTGGGATTGGCGCGCCCTGCATTGGATGCACCGAGAAAAGCATTGCGTTCCGCGTGCCGATGTTTGACGTCGTCCAAATTCATACTCGTGCGACACCGCCAGAAACCTACGCGCCTATCAACACGCCGCAAGGAATCGTCAGCCCGCTCGCAACCGGTCTCGTCGGAATAGCGGCAGGAGCACTCTTGGGGGCTGGCTATGTAGCCTCCCGCAAGTTTTCAAACGTTCCCCGCGATCAGGACGCACCTGGCTCCTTGCCCGAGGGCGAGCGACCGTCTGGAGGCAACTCGGGCGCAGGTTCCGGAGGAACGAAATGAACGCCCCGATCAGCCGGCGACAAGCTCTTGTGGGGATCGTAGGGGCTGGGGGAAGTGTCGCTGGAGCGCTGACGTCATCAGCAAGTGCCGAAGAGCACCCGGCGCATCCGGTAGCCCCACCCGACGCGGTGGCCATGCTTTACGACAACACCATCTGCACCGGATGCAAAGCATGTATGGTCGCCTGCAGCGAGGTCAACGGCTTGCCGCCCGATACGGCGCTCTCCGGGGGACTCTGGCAAGTGCCCTCGGATCTCAACTCGAAAACTAAGAACATTATCAAGCTCTACCAGGAGCCGGACGGGCCAGGTTTTGCCTACGTCAAGAAACAATGCATGCACTGCCTCGATCCCGCTTGTGTGGCTGGTTGCCCTTTCGATGCGCTCAAGAAAAACCTGTGGGGCGCGGTTACGTGGGATAGCTCGCTATGTATCGGGTGTCGCTACTGCGAGGTGTCCTGCCCATTTGACGTGCCAAAATTCGAATGGGACAAATGGAATCCCAAGATCGTCAAGTGTGAATTCTGCTTCGATCAACGCCTTGTGCACGGCAAGGAACCTGCTTGCACCGCCGTGTGTCCCACTGGGTCAGTCATTTTCGGCAAGCGAGTTGATCTTTTGGCAAAGGCGAAGGACCGGATCGCGGCCTCGCCAGATAAATATTTCGAGCAGCGAGTGTACGGAGAGCATGAAGCCGGTGGAACTCAGGTGCTCTATCTCTCTAGCGTGGCATTCGACAAAATTGGTTTGCCAAAACTAGGTTCGACCTCCCTGGGCCACTACGCGACCAAGGTGACCTCTGTCATCTACAAGTGGCTTTCGGCTCCTATTCTCCTGGCTGGAGTTCTTGGCATGGTAATTCGGCGAAACTGGAATCGCCATGAGGCGGAGCGCCCAGCGCGCGAAAAACGAACCGGATTTCCGGATCAACTGTGATGACCCGTGACAGCACGGGTACAACTCTCATCAATCACTGGCAGTCTGGCGTTCCTGTGTATCGCGGGCCTGTGATTACAGATACGCTCGTGTTCTTCGGCGCGGTGGCGGTGATCGGCCTTGCCTTAGCCGCGGTGCGTTTCTGGTCTCCGCTCGGTCCCTACTCAGGCATGAACGATGCGTACGCGTGGGGGATTTGGAAGACCTTCAACGTAATGACGCTCACTGCCTTGGGTTCGGGACCTCTGGCGCTGGGCATCGCCGCCTGGGTATTCAACCGGCAAAAGCTGCATGTGGTCATGCGAACTGCTCTCGTGTCGGGTTTTCTCTTCTACGCGACTGGTCTGATCGCTCTCGGTTTCGACGTGGGGCGCCCCTGGAATTTCTACAACGCGCTGCTGCCGTGGCGATGGAATGGCGAATCGGCAATGCTAGAAATTTCGATTTGCATGCCGATCTACTGCGCGTTGTTCCTGTCTTTCGAGATCCTGCCCCTCGTCCTGGAAAGGTTGTACTACACCGGCGGCGACCGGACCCGGGCGGCACTGCGCCGCATCTCCCCCTTATTGCGCCGGATGTACCCGTTTATGATCACGGGCGCTTACGTGGTGCCACTCATGCACCAGTCTTCGCTGGGGGGCCTGCTGCTGCTAGCTGGCACGAAAATCCACCCTCTGTGGCAAACGCCCTTCCTGCCGCTCCTCTACCTACTCGCTGCAGGTTTGTGCGGGATTGCCTTCGTGACATTTCTGCTGCTCCTCGCGTGTCTTCGCTACCGGCGGCCGCTCGACTTGGGAATTTTGGGGGAGCTGGGAAACCTCCTTTCGGCGGCCTGCTTTCTGTTTCTCGCTGTACGGTTCGGGGACCTTATTTGGCGGGGCATGTTGCGGTCGGCCTTTGCCTTCGACAGTATGAGCATCATCTTCTTACTCGAAACCGCGCTGATCCTTGTCCCTGCAGTCGCGCTGCGATTCAGGGCGGTGCGCGAGACGCCGCGAAGCTTGCTGAAAGTGGCTACTCTTGCTTGTTTGGGAGGCACGTTCTATCGCTTCGTGCCTACCACCATCGCGTACCACCCTGAGCGACACAGTATCTACTTCCCGACTGTGCCCGAGCTGCTGATAGGAGCCGCGTACATCTCCGTCGCGATCGTGGGATTCGGCCTTGCAGTCAAATATTTCGCGGTTCTTCCCGGAGACAGCGGGGGCTGGGATCACATATTTAGACCACTGCGCTTGCGCCGGACTGCGACCAGGGCGGAAGGAGCCACGGCATGACGCGTGTTTCCATCGACCCGGTCACTCGCATCGAAGGGCATCTGCGTATCGATGTCGAGGTCGACGGGGGCAGCGTGCAGAAGGCCTGGGCCAGCTGTACCATGTGGCGCGGGATCGAGACCATTTTGCGCGGGCGCGATGCACGCGAAGGCTGGGTTTTCGCGCAGCGCTTCTGCGGAGTTTGCACCACGGTTCACGCCATTGCCTCGGTGCGCGCCGTAGAAGATGCGCTGCAGCTCGAAATTCCCGCAAACGCGCAGTACATTCGCAACCTGATTCTCATCGCGCACGCCCTGCATGACCACATCGTTCATTTCTATCACTTGTCCGCATTAGATTGGGTGGACATCACGACGATCCCTAAGGCGGATGCCGCGCGTGCCGCCTCGCTTGCGGACGGCTTCTCCACTTGGCAGGGCAATTCCCATCGCAAGCTCGAAGAGGTTCAGAACAAGGTAAACGGCTTGATCGGGAGCGGCCAGCTTGGAATTTTCTCTCATGGGTACTGGGGCCACCCAGCGATGCGCTTGAGCCCGGAAATGAACCTGATTTTCTTTGCCCATTATTTAGAGGCGCTCGAGTTTCAGCGCAAAGCTTGTCAGGTCGTCGGAATCCTTGGAGGCAAAACGCCGCACATTCAAAACATGGCCGTCGGAGGCGTAATGAACGCAATCAATCTGAACAGCCTGGCGACCATGAATATGGACCGCCTCGGGATGTTGCAATCACTGCTGCAAGAATTGGTTCCGTTCGTACAACAGGCATACTTCGTCGACGCCTGCCTGCTCGCTGCCTCCTACCCTGAGTGGTTCCGATACGGCCGCGGGGTTGCGAATTATTTTTCAGTGCCGGAGCTTCCGGTGGACGCGAAGGCCACGCAATTCGATCTTCCCGGCGGCGTGATCATGGACGGGGATCTGAGTGGTGCGCGGGCAATGTACAATTGGCGTGACGAGAAGTTCCGTTCGGCAGTTAACGAGGATGTCACTCACGCGTGGTATCGAGGTGATGGAGCGTTGCCGCCTTGGAAAGGCAAGACAGAACCTGACTACACGGACTTCCAGGAGGACGCCAAATACACGTGGGTGAAGGCGCCACGCTACAACGGACATCCAATGCAGGTCGGTCCTCTTTCGAATGTTCTCGTCGGTTACGCCTCCGGCCATGCGCTAACGCGCAAATGGACGGACGCTTCGTTCAATACAATCTCTTCGGTCCATGGCTCGAAGGTGACGCCGGAGGATCTGCAGTCAACGATGGGGCGTTATCTGGCTCGGGCGATTCGCTCATCGATGCTCTCTGACCTTGCCCTTGAGCACTGGCAGTTGCTTACCGCCAATATTCTCAGAGGCGACGACACCACCTACAATCCGCCGCAATTTCCACGCCACCAAATCGAGGGAGTGGGAATGCACGAAGCTCCACGCGGAGCTCTCTCGCACTGGGTGGTCATAGAGAAAGGGGCATTTTCAAACTACCAGGCCGTTGTGCCGACTACTTGGAACGCCAGCCCGCGTGACGAGAAGGGCGTCCCCGGGCCATACGAGAGTTCGCTCCTCGCAAACCCGGTGGCCGATCCAGCGAAGCCGTTGGAGGTACTTCGTACCGTACATTCCTTCGATCCGTGCATGGCATGCGCGTGTCATACCCTCGATGCAAATGGTCGCGAGATCGCTCAGGTAAAAGTCTTATGAAAATGAGCCCCGGCCGCAGTAATCATCCGCGAGTCTCCGTTATAGGGATGGGCAACGTTCTCCTAGGCGATGACGGCTTTGGCCCCCTTGCCGTCGAATTGTTTCGCTGCGCCTATGAGTGTGACTCGAACGTTGAAATTCTCGATGTCGGGACGCCGGGGTTGGATCTCGCCCCCTATTTGTACGACGCCGATGTAGTTGTGATCGTAGATGCGGTTCATGCGGAACTAAAGCCCGGAACACTTTGTGTCTACTGCGAAGCCGACCTTTTTTCTCGCCGCGCACAACTCCGTCTGACGGCCCATGATCCTGGAGTTCAGCAGTCCTTGGCACAGTTGAGGCTCGCGGGCCATGCCCCATCCGAACTGATCATCGTGGGCGTGGTTCCCGAGTCGTGCGGTTTCGGCGAGGGTATTAGCCCCTCCGTCCTTAAAATTTCCTCGCTTGCAGTCGATCGCATTGCTTGTATTCTGGCCGAGCGCGCCATTAATTGCCGCCGCCGTTCGGCTCCGGCCCAGCCAAATCTTTGGTGGTTATCCGGTGACCAGCCTAAATTCGTGGCTGCATCGTGAAGACCAAAATCGAATCGCGAAATTACGTTCGGGCCGGCAGATGTTCGGTGTCTCAGACGGTAGATTGCTAGGAAGGTTCTGTACCGAGTTACTTTGCTCCTATGCACGAGATCTCTATCGCAAAGAGCATTATCGAAATCGCCGAGGCCAAGGCTCGCGAGGAGAACTCTCGTTGCATTCAGACCATCAAGATCAGACTGGGGGAGTTCACGACGGTCGTGCGGGAAGCACTTGAGTTCGCGTTCGAGGTCGCTCGCCGGGAGACTCTGGCGGAAAATGCGAGGCTGGAGATTGAAAACATGCCGATGGTTCTCCGCTGCGTGCACTGTGGGCGTGTGAATGCTCCGGTGCGGGCAGTGTGCCTGATATGTCCGCTATGCGGGCTACCGCTGGAAATCGTTTCCGGTGAGGAACTCCAGGTGGAGTACATCGAAATCGAACGGGAAGCTGAGAGGGTGTGATGGATCGCGTATCGGTTCAAACGAACGTTTTGAAGGCCAACCAGGAAATCGCCGCGGAGAACCGCACTTTGTTCGAGGCACAGGGAACGGTAGCCATTAACTTGATGTCCGCGCCGGGCGCGGGCAAGACCTCGCTGATCGAAGCAACTATACGCGGGTTAGAAGGCCGATATCGACTTGCAGTGATCGAGGGCGATCTCCAGACGGATCTCGACTCCCAGCGGATTCGCGCTTTAAACGTCCGCTCTTACCAGATCACTACCGGGACCGTCTGCCATCTTGATGCACGAATGGTTGCCCGCGCGCTGGCCGAATTCCCGGTGCAGGAAATCGACCTCTTAGTTATCGAAAACGTCGGAAACCTGATCTGCCCGGCTTCATACGATCTCGGCGAAAGAATGCGGGTGGTAATTTGTAGCCTGGCGGAAGGTCCGGAGAAGCCGAAGAAGTACCCCGTGATGTTTCACAAGGCGGACGTCGTTCTCCTGAACAAGACGGACCTGGCCGCGACTTCAGGAGATGATTTAAGAACCTTAGAGGCAAACGTGAGGGAAGTAAGTCCGAAGGCCACGGTGTTCGCGGTTTCATGCAAGACCGGAGTGGGACTCGACGACTGGATCGCGTGGCTTCGAAATGCCATTGGGTCCCGCAGCATCGCGGCCGCGGCGAGGAAATAAAACTTGAACCTTGTCCCGGTTAGAATAGAGCCTCTTCCGCGTGGTCACGCACAATCAAGCGCCGTTGACTCACGGCAAGAATTCTCTCAGCCAAACTTTTCTCGCTGACGATCGAAAGCTGAGGTGTCCGCATGTGTCTGGCTGTGCCTGGCAAGATCGTGACAATACTTGAAGAGAGAAACTTTGGTTTGCGCCGCGGAAAGGTGGATTTTGGCGGTATTCACAGAGAAGTCTGCCTTGATTATACACCCGAGGCTCGCATGGGGGATTACGTTCTGGTTCACGTGGGCTTCGCACTGACCGTACTGGATGAACAGGAGGCGCACCGGCTCTTCGAAGTGCTGCGGCAACTTGGTCAACTCGAAGAACTGCAAGAGAGCGCACCATGAAGTTTTTCGCCGAGCACCACTTCACAAGGTGTGTTCCGGTAGCCGCACAATTCCCGGAAGGTCACGGGCCAACTGAGGCTCTGTTATGAAGCAGGATCTCAATGGGCTTCGACAAGTTGGAAATGATTAAGCAATTGAAGTTTGAAATCGAGATAATCGAAAAAGGCGGATACTACCCATCGGTTCGGGAACCCCGCCAACTTTCGCGACTCGGTTACATGTCTGAACATAGGGCTAGAAGAAAAGGAGCATCCATGCTCGAACTGCTTCTTAAGCGAGTTTGCGCCGCCCGAGGTGCGCAACTCGAAGGACGACTGTCTGCCACGAGATCCCGCTTAATGACAAGGGTGACACGGTCGAGTCGCTGAAAGAAGAAGGCGATCCGAACAAGCTCCAAGCCAACGTCCTCGCCTGGCTGAAAAACACGGTCGCAAAACTAGAGCAAGAAGTGGCACCGAGCAAGTGGGCACCGCCCGTTGGCAATCCAATGTCGGGATCCCGACTTTCCTGAGCGCGCGGCACGCAGCAATGCGAGGCCGCGTCAACCGCCGGAAACAATTTGTTCAACAACCTCAAGATCTGATCTCCTGTGAAACTCAACTGTGCCTAATGATACATACGGCTGCCTAACCTGAGGTTAGAGTGGTGGCGTTTCGGGATGTTCGGAGATTAACGGTGCCAAACATAAGAACCATGACAGCAGCAGTTGTTGAAAAATTTGGCGAGCCGTTGGTGGTGCAAGAGGTTCCAATTCCAACGCCTGGCCCGGGGCAAGCCCTGGTCGAGGTTTTTGCGACCGGAGTATGTCACACGGACCTGCATGCGGTGGATGGCGATTGGCCAATCAAGCCAACTCCGCCGTTTATCCCGGGTCATGAAGGAGCAGGGATCGTTGCAGCTCTCGGGCCCGGAGTCACCCACTTGAGAGAGGGCGACCGCGTCGGAACCGCATGGCTGTTCAGCGCCTGCGGGCATTGCGATTACTGCCTCTCCGGATGGGAAACGCTGTGCCTGGAGCAGCAAAACTCCGGATATTCGGTGAACGGAAGTTTTGCGCAATACGTGCTAGGGCAAGCGGATTACTTGGGGCGAATTCCCAAGAACCTTTCGTTTGTGGACGCAGCCCCGATCCTTTGCGCCGGCGTCACCACCTACAAAGGATTAAAGATGACTGAGGCGCGACCTGGTGAATGGGTTGTGATATCAGGGGTAGGCGGCCTAGGCCACGTTGCCATCCAGTACGCAAAGGCGATGGGACTTCACGTCGCAGCGGTAGACCTGGGACCAGAAAAGATGACACTGGCGCGAAAACTCGGAGCCGAAGTCACGATTGATGCGAAGACACAGGATCCTGCTAAAGAAATTCAAAAACAAATCGGCGGAGCCCACGGAGTGCTGGTAACCGCAGTTTCACTGATCGCGTTCAAGCAGGCGGTGGGCATGCTGCGTCGCGGTGGGACTTGCGTGCTCAACGGTCTGCCACCCGGAGAGTTCCCCGTTTCGATTTTCGACGTAGTTCTAAACGGCTACACGATACGGGGTTCCATCGTTGGCACTCGCTTGGACCTTGAGCAGGCCCTTGCCTTTGCCGCCGAAGGCAGAGTGAAAGCGACGATCGAAAAATTGTCACTGGAATCCATTAATGACGTGTTCAGCCGGCTCAAAAAGGGACAAGTTAACGGGCGTGTCGTTCTCGGCCTCAAGGAGGAATCGTTCGCAGCGGTGCAGACGTAACTGCAGGCGCAATTCGGGAAACGTTCTGGGGCGCGTTAGCGATGGCCCTAACTACGGGTGTCGGATTGCTGTTCGGAACCGTCGCCTCGCGATAACTCTTGCCAAGCCGACTTATCGCACAACAACTTCCGCTTACCCGTCACCCCGGCACCATAGCCACAGCCATGAAGCAAATCGCGCGTCTGCTTATTTGTCGCTTTGTGCTATACGAAGAATAATTGCGCTTTCCGGATTGGACGGCATTCCGATTGCCAAAGTTTGCGCCTTATTTTGCCGTCATTAGGTTTCGAATTTTGAGTTTTCAACCGGTCCTGATTTCGGGCGAATTTGCCGCTTTTAGTAGCTAACAGGGAATTTGGGGATTCCGGACGATCGTGATCACTGATTCCGGGCCATCGTGATCACCGATTCCGGGTGATCGTGATCAGGGTTCCGAACGTTGGTGATC